>JADEYI010000131.1_pt1 | contig 142317 bp, 138 predicted proteins | sample 8542331 | NCBI WGS metagenome assembly JADEYI01 (sample SAMN16510988, study PRJNA670497) | mine drainage metagenome | isolation source: biofilm near Copperflume 1 | place: Germany: Marsberg coppermine Kilianstollen | collected 2018-02
CACCCTGCTGCGCATCGCTTCATGAAATGGGTGCCTATTTAAAAGCCGCACTTAAAAATTTAATGAAAGAATTTGAAATCATTGGCGATGTGCGCGGCCCTGGGTTGTTCCTCGGTTTTGAATTAGTGAAAAGCAGGGAAATAAAAGCACCCGCTTCTAACCAGGCTTCTTATTTGGCCAACCGCATGCGCGACAAGGGCATATTGATGAGCACAGATGGTCCTTTTAATAATGTGTTAAAGATAAAACCACCAATGGTGTTCTCAATTTCCAATGCCGATTTTCTATTAGAAGCAATAACCCTGGTTTTGAAAGAGGATTTTATGCAGTGTCGCCTTTTATGAATAATGGCAAATCGTAACGACAAGTAATTTATTTCTCCGGGCTGATCATAATATGGGCGCGGTGCGTGCCTGCATCCATAATCCAAGGCAGCCCTGGCCCAAACGGTTTCGCTGGCAATCCTGTACTTTCTGCAGTAGCGTAGGGGATATAAACCACCGAGCGCAGGTATCCATCTTTTGCCTCACCGGTAGCGGCATTATATTTTTCTTTGTCTGCCGAGTAAACAAATAGTGTAGCGGGTTGTATGTTCATAATCAGTTTCCCACTCTTGACTTCGGCCTCCCGAGTATTGAAGATCTCCTCATAGGTTTTTCCTTCCTTTTTTAATTCCCTTCCTCGTGCCATAAAGGGATCGAGGCTTTTATGATAACAGGCCACATTTAGCCCGGGCTGGTTAGGGTCATCAGCTAGGCAAACCATTTCATTTTCGCCTTTGCGCAAAACAATAAACTCACCTTTAGGCGAATAACCATAGACCATTGCTTTGTCTCTGGATTCATCGGGGCAGGCTAGTAGCGCAGTTTTGATTTGAACTTCGGTTGATGGAATGGTTTGACAGCCTGCTGTTCCGCTGAGGCCGAGAATAAGAAGGATTAATGTATTTTTCATTATGGTTGATTTAAAGATCGAAGTTAAGAAATATAAATTGGATGCCATCCATCTGATCGCAACACCGAAACATTATTCTCTGGTGATCTTCTGAATTTCGGAAATTTTAAAAACGAAAATACTACCATCAGCGGTTTGCAGTTTAACATGACTTGTGGGATCTTGTTCGATGAGTATTCCTTTAATCTTGCTCCCATTTTTCAAGTACACGACATCGACTGGGAAATCATTTTCAACTGCTGCGAATTGGAATCACAGCCGGTATAGTGGATAAGATAGCCAAAATTCTTGTAACTGTATTTAGAGACGCCTTTTTCCTGAAAGTCAGGTTTCCAAAAGGCACCAGTAACCAAGTCCACGACCAAGCCCCACGGCAGCGGTACGCCACCCGATTGTCCCGTCCAACCTATCAAGGTGCCCACAAAGGCCCATCCCCGAAATACGCGAAAGTGATAATCAAATTTTTGTTCCTCACAGCCAGGCTCTTTGATAGTGAGCGAAAATTTGTGCGCCTGATTGCGTTTTACTTTGAAGGTAGCTCCCCCACTACCCATCTTTTGGCCTTGGTAAAAAATTTCAGCCTTGGGACTGCCGTTCACTAAAACATGCGCATTGTATTTTGACCCGCCAACAATGGTTGCGCAATGGGTCAGATGTAACAATATTCCGACAAAAAAAAGTGAAAATATTATTCTTGGAACTTTCATCGGTTCTGGAAATGGCTAGAAATATAGCTGATAGGTTAGATTACTGCAAGGTAAAAATAGACAGCGATAAATTGATAATCATGCGTGTCCGGTACTTAACATAATCATTCGCACACCTAGGAAGGAACTGAATATTAAAATCTTGAAGGAGCGAAGTACCTTAGCTTGGATGGCGAATCAACGAAGAAATCCAACTATTATTTTTTCGATAATGTCACAGCATTCATGCACCTGCTCTTCGGTAATGACCAAGGGAGGTGCAAGGCGAATAATATTGCCGTGTGTGGGTTTAGCCAACAACCCGTTTTCGGCCAACTTCAAACAAATATTCCAAGCTGTTTGGCTGTCTTCCGTATCATTGATCACAATGGCATTCAGCAATCCTTTGCCTCGCACAAGCGTGATTAATTCTGTTTTCTTTTTTAAAGCATTCATCCTATGGCGGAATACAACGCCCATACGTTCTGCGTTCTCGGCAAGTTTTTCGTCTTTTACTACTAGCATTGCTTCAACCACTACCGCTGCGGCCAATGGATTGCCGCCAAAGGTAGATCCGTGTTCCCCTGGTTTTATCACCAGCATGATTTCATCATCGGCTAACACCAACGAAATCGGCAACACACCGCCTGACAAGGCTTTACCTAAAATCAAAAGATCGGGACGAACGTTTTCATGATCGCCAGCCAACATTTTGCCTGTGCGTGCAATGCCAGTTTGGATTTCGTCCATCATCAACAGCACATTGTTTTGTTTGCAAAGCTTCTCCGCTGCTTTCAGGTAACCATCTTGCGGCACATATACACCGGCTTCACCTTGAATGGGCTCGATCCATAGCCCACAGACATTTTTGTTGGTTAATGCTTTTTCTAACGCACTGATATCATCATAATTAACGATTTCAAAACCAGGCATGAATGGCCCGAAATTTTTTGTGGCCAAGGAATCATTGGACGCGGAGATAATCGCAGTTGTGCGGCCATGAAAATTATTCTTCACGGCAACAATAATAGCTTTGTTCGCTTCAATTCCTTTTTTGGTATAACCCCATTTGCGGGCGAGTTTGATGGCAGTTTCATTGGCTTCGGCACCGCTGTTCATGAACAAGGCTTTGTTGTAACCGAATGTCTCGCAAACAAACTTTTCGGCAAGGCCTAGTTTGTCGTTATAAAAAGCGCGTGAAGTAAGGGTGAGTTCTTTAGCTTGATCGATTAAAGTGTTAATAATTCGCGGATGACAATGACCCTGGTTGACGGCACTATAGGCGGATAGAAAATCATAATAACGTTTGCCATCTACATCCCACAAAAAGACACCTTCTCCTTTGGTAAGAACAACCGGTAGGGGGTGATAGTTGTGGGCGCCATATTTTTCTTCGAGTGCAATGGCTTCTTGGCCGGATGTAATGGTAGCAAGCATGGAATCTTTGTTTAGATCTGAAATTATCGGGGATCAAATTTACCCAATACGGGGTTGAAAGCCTAACCGAAACTGGGAATTAGAATCAGTTGCTTTTCTTTTCGAGCTCGCTAATCATCGGTATGCTTTCAAGGATGTTAGTCCTTACCTGACTCTGTAAATACCATTCAATTTGGTAAAACTGAGCAGCGGCTGAAATTCCAATCGATTTTTTCATTTTATTATAATAGCGGGCAATGAGCTTGTCCTGACGGTTCGTCAGCAAGATGATGTCTTCCATGATGGCTTCTGTTTCATCGGCAGAAAGCTTTGAATAATTTTTTACGTAATTGTTGAGGACTACGAAGCGTTTTTCACCTAGCTTTTTTCGTTGGCTTTCATAATCTTCGTACATCTTCCAGAACACCTCGCTCTTTGATCCTTCAATTTTCACAAATTCATTTACGATCTCCTTCTTGGGCATGCCAAACATGCTTTGAAACATTTGTATCTCGTCATTGATTTGAGCAAAAATCGGTGCGGCAAAGAGTATCGCGAGAATCAAGACCAATAGTTTTTTCATAGCTTCAATTTTTCAAAATCCAAGGTAGTAATTAATTTGTACCCTAGATAAGCAATTAAAGGAATTCGTTTTTTTTTTAACTTTTAAGAAATGAAATGACCTAACTTTGTCGGATAATCTGCTGGCATGGAATTTAATTTTGATACCCTTAAAAGAACCTTTGAGCGACTGACCACTGTAAGCTTGTGGGATCGATTATTTAATTGGGGAAAGATCAAATCGCAGCTAATTGAAGCGAACGGGGAGTTGCAAAGACTTCTTTCGAAAGCGGAGATAGTAAAGACTGAAAACAGCAAGTTGGAGAATTCCAATTCGCTCGAAAAATCGTTAAATTTTAGCCTTCAACAAACCGTCAGCCGTTTGGACGCTGAGAATTCTGCTCTGAAAGTTTCAAATGAATTTTTATTGAAAGAAAAAGAAGAGCGTGTTAAAGAAATATCCTCACTTTCCACGGAAAACAAAAACTATCTGCGCAGGGGGAGAGAACTGTCGGATGAACTTTCAGTTGTCAAAAATAATTTGGAGCGAAATGAAAATGATTTTAAAAGAACCAAAGAACAACTCACCCAGCTTCAATCGGCAGAAGAGCATCGCAAAAGCGATTATGAAAAGTCGGTTTCTTCCTTGAACCAGATCCAACAAAAGTTACAACGCGACCGTGAAGAAGAAGTGGATAGAAGAAATCGTATAGAAATAGAGCGCATCAAAAAATTAAAGGAAACATGGTCGGCTCATGAAGCCAATGTAAAGGGCAGAATTAAAGCGATCTGCAATCGGCATGGCGTAGATTATATTGAAAAAGTACCCTTCAGAGGAAGCCCGGATAATACGATCAAAATAAAGGATGAGTTCATTGTGTTCGATGCGAAAAGCCCGGCCAACGATGATCTTTCTAATTTTCCCTCTTACATCAAGAATCAGACCGAGAGCGTAAGCAAATACATGAAGGAGGAAGGTGTGAGACGCGAAGTTTTCTTGGTTGTTCCTACCAATGCCCTGGAATTGTTGGGTCAGTATGAATACAAATTACCAGACTATGTCGTGTATGTAATCGCGATCGATTCTTTGGAACCAATAATTTTATCGCTCCAGAAAATTGAGGATTATGATTTCGTGGATCAGTTGAGTCCGGAAGAACGCGAAAACATCTGTCGCGTAATCGGCAAATTTGTTCATCTTTCGAAAAGAAGAATTCAGATTGACGGATTCTTTGCCAAACAATTTTTTGAACTGGTTTATCGCAGTGAAGCGGATCTGCCAAAAGATATTCTTGAAAAGGTGGTAGAATTTGAAAGATCGGAAAAGCTCAATCCACCGATAGAAAAAAGAGCGAAGCAAATTAACCTGCGCGAATTGGAATTGGATAACGACAAAATAAATAGCGAAGCCAACCAAAAAGGAATCCTGACACCAGATGCCTTGCTCTCCAAGGAAATTAATAAACTGCCTCTTTATACCGCACAGATTGAAAACCCAAAAAATACAGATCAGGCTGATTTATTTAACTCAAAATAGTGAAGGTAATTTTTAAAAAAGGAAACAGTATGAATGCTTTTTCCTGCATTCGGGATGATGGAACATCTATCTGGATGCAAGCAAATTTATTTATGATTGCCCACGACCTTGCCCACTATGCGGTTGAAAAAACCCTGCCACTGAAATTCGGTTTTTATGGCCTGCTGGAAAGTGGATTGCATATTACTGATTTTGAAAAAAACAGATGATCACACCGCAGCAATTACCGAAAGAAGCCATCAAAGCCGAACTCCTTGTAAACCTGATTTTGACCGAACGAAATGACAAGAAGGAGTTGGCAGATTTTAATGAAGCCTTTAATTTTTCGGCTCGTCAATTAAATCTTCAGGAAGAGAAATTTGATTTTCAACAGATCCACAAGATTCGACTTCAATTGAATGAATTGTTAAATCGTTGGAAAGGGTTACTTGTAAACGAATTGATAACATTAAACTGGTGAAACCATGAAAGTCACAGCCGATAATAAATTGAAAAAACTCATTGTGGTAGGTGATCGCGTGTTGATTCGCCCAGCCAAAGAATCCGACAAGACCGATAGCGGACTTTACCTTCCACCTGGGGTTCAGGAAAAGGAAAGGATTCAACGAGGCTATGTGATAAAAGTAGGCCCCGGCTACCCGCTGCCCATGCCTGCCGATGAAGATGATTTATGGAAAGGGAAAGAAGATCAGATCAAATACTTACCCTTGCAAGCCCAAGAAGGAGACCTTGCTATTTTTCTTCAGAAAGGGGCGATTGAAGTAATGTATGAAAGTGAGAAATACTTTATTGTGCCACAGGCTTCCATTTTAATGCTGGAAAGGGAGGAGGATTTGGGATAGAGATCGTTTTGAATGTGATTTTAAAAAGAATGACGGGCAAACCAACTTAGATATTCAGAGAATGCATGATCTTGGGAGAGCACGCAGATTCGAAAACCACAGCCGTAAACACAGGTCTTTAGGGTCAATTGCAAAATCGAAATAGTATCATGAGTTGCAACAATATTTTCTGATCTTTGAGCTATGGCAAACAACAAAGCACGAAATTATTCGCTCCCTACAATAAAGCGGCTTTATGCATTGTCGAGGAATAATTGTGCCTTTCCAGGTTGCAATGTTGAACTCTTAAATTCTGAAGACGAAACCAATTTTTCGAATATTTGTCACATCGAAGATGCAAATCAAAACTTGTTTAAGTCTGATCGGTATAATCCAAATATGACAGATGAGCAAAGAAGGGATTTTAACAACTTGATTCTTCTTTGCCGCAATCATCATGTTGCGACTGAAAATACCGAAAAGTATACTGTGAAAATCCTTCGTGAAATGAAAAGAAATCACGAGTCTCAAACTAAACAATCATGGTCTGGACAAGACTTAATTGGAAAACATCCTTCAGCTTTGAATGCTGTGATTGGTCATATAGGAATAAATTTCTTCGATGATAATCTCCTTGAGGAACCGATGACTGCACCTGATCCTGCAATGAAAATTCAGTTTAATAAGGTAATGCAGTATAAACCAATAATTGAGGAATACAGTGTTTATCAAGGAAGACTCAGCAAAATTTATGATGAAATAGAAAGAATAGGCTCAACTAAGAAAGAACTGGTTTTAAGAAATATCAAAAAACTTTACCTTAAGGAAAAGGGTAAATACAGCTCAATGGATGAGGTAAAGGATAATGCTGATTCAATAATTTCTAATGTAGAAAGCGAGTTATGGAAGATAATTGACAAAAGTGAAAACGCAAATAGTAATTTGCCAATAGAAGCTATTGAGATTAGTCTTCTTGTAATTATGGTTGATGCATTTATGCGATGTAATATTTTAGAAGAACCACCTAAAGCATGATTTTAGATAGAAATATTCATCCGGAAAGAGATTTGTATTTCCTTGGAGGTCAACTCATTGATTATCTTGACAAGTATGAGAAGGAAGAGATTGATTTCTTTGATTTATATATTGTTGCAAACAAGAATCAAAGTTTAACCATGAATTTATATACTCTGGTACTAGACTGGTTGTTCCTTTTGGGTATTATTAAAAAAGGCAAAAACGGGAAGCTTCAAAAATGTTTCTAGAAAACCTAAAAATAGAAAAGAGAAGTGAAATCATCAGAGATATAACCTTTCGTAAGGGTATAAACTTTATTGTTGACGAAACACCTGAAAATCAGAATCAACAGACAACCGGAAATAACGTTGGAAAAACAACTGTTCTAAGACTGGTCGACTATTGTTTTGGTGCAGACGGTAAAAACATATATCAAGACACAGAATTTAAGAAACAACCCAATACAACTGTTGAGAATTTCCTTAAAGACAATGAAGTCATTATTTCTATCACTTTGGTTGATGACATTAGCAATCCAACAAAAAAAGTCTTGATAAGAAGGAATTTTCTGCCTAGGAAAAGAAAGATACAAGAAGTTGATGGTGAAAACATCATTAACGATAAGGATTTTGAGCACAGATTGAAGGAAGTTATCTTTAACACTCAGGTAAGGGAGCCTAGGTTTAGACAAATTATCTCAAAGAACATTCGGGATGAAAAGAATAAAATGGGCAACATTGTCCGGGTTCTCAATTCCTTTGCCCCCAACGAAGTGTATGAGGCGTTGTTTTTGTTTTGGCTCGGAATAGGTACGGATGAACTGGCTGAAAAACAGAGACTGTCTGATGAGAAAAAAAGAGAAGAACAATTTCAAAGAAGACTTAAAAAAGAGGGTGAATTATCTCTAATCGTACAACAACTCTCCTTTCTTAATGATAAAATTGAAGAATTAGAAAAGGAGAAAAGAACTTTCAGTATTAATGAGAACTATAGTTCTGATGTTGATGATTTAAATAATGTAAAGTTAAGCTTAAATAGAGCATCAAGCGAGTTGAGTAGACTTGAGATGAGGAAGAGCTTAATCAATGAAAGTAAGGATGAGTTAGAAAAGGAAGTCACAAAATTGGACGTTTCTCATGTCGCATCTCTATACAATAAGGCCAAATCTCTTATCCCCGAAATTCAAGCATCATTTGAAGAGACTGTTCGCTTTCACAATGAATTGATAGCAGAAAAGCTTGAATACATTACTAAAGAGCTCCCTGAATTAGAACAGTTAACTAGAAAATTGAGAAATGAAATTCTGATTCTCCGAACTAAAGAAGATGAACTTTCTGAAAAACTCCAAAAATCCGGAGTTACAGAAGATTTGGAACGGATAGTCACAGAGCTTAATAGGCAATTTGAAAGAAAAGGAAACCTTGATGAGCAAAAACGACTTTGGGAGTCATCCAATCAGAAATTAAAGAGAATTGATACAGAACTAGATTCCATAAATCAGGGAATTTCCTCCAAGGATGAATTAATTCAAAGTAGAATACGAGAATTCAATAAGTTTTTTTCGGAGATGTCAAATCGGCTTTATGGAGAATACTATCTGCTGAGTTCCCAGATTAGTGATAAGGGCTATAATCTTATAGTGACGAACGTAGAAGGAAATCCGAGTACTGGTAAAAAGAAAGGGCAAATTGCTGCATTTGATTTCGCGTACATTCAATTTGCAGATGCTTTAGAAATAGAGCATCTACATTTTATTATGCACGATCAACTTGAAAATATTCATGACAACCAGATCAATACAATTGTGCAAGAAGCAAATAGTTTAAACGCACAGTTTATCGTACCAATCTTAAGAGATAAAATTCCGGCCAATATAGATGTAAACGAATATGAGGTTCTCACACTTTCTCAAGATCAAAAGTTGTTCAAAATACCATAACACCTCGGATCTACTTTGCCACTTCATTCTTTTCGCACTAAGCTTCTCCGGCCTTTATTAAAATCCTTTCTCCAAAAAAAGCCTTTTGGAATCACATCCGCGAATACAAATCACCCTTTTCAGTGGCGGTAATCTTTAATACATTGGCCAGCACGAGAAGAATCAATTTTCGTGATGCGGCATACTGATTGAGCCCGGTCAGCTTTTGAAACTCCGCCAAGGTGATGGATGGAAATTGATCTAAATATTTCATCAGTGCCAATTCATGCTCGGCAAAATAAAACCGGATATCTTTTTTTTGCCTTTTCCTCCGGATGATTTCTAGCATCTCGGCACTGGCTTTTATGCTCATGTCGTTCACCCGTACATAGCTTTCGGGGTGTTTTGCATCAATCCAAAACAGGATAGGCCGCTTTTGGTTGGGCTGGATATCAAGGCGGAGAATAAAACGGTTTTCTGCGAGCGGAATTAAAGAGTCTTGATAAACGATAGGTTGGCGCAAGTGCTTTTGTATGGCTTCTTGCATCGAAAGCAATTCTTCGTCCGGATACTTTACTCCTGCCAGCGCGCCATTATCATCCACGCCAATCAATATGGTCCCGCCTTCGGTGTTGGCAAAGGCGACCATTTCGCGGACAATTTTTTCTGGGTGAGTGGCTTTACGCTTAAATTCCAGTTGATGGCCTTCTCCCTCGCTTACCAGGCGCATCAACTCAATTACTTCTTCACTTTTAAAATTAGTTGCTGCCGAAAGACTGGTCTTCTTCATCGTCATCTTCTTGACCTTCCTTCGGTAAACTGAACATGCTACTAAGCAAGTCTTTAAATTGATGGCCCGCGGTGAGGTTGTGTTTGCTGATCAAGCTGTATTCGGCTAAGCCATGTAAGGCAAATTCCATCAAAAATAATTTCAAGGCTGTTTCTTGTCCTTTTTGAAATTCATTCACCAAGTCCAAAAGACCTGGCACAGCGCGCAATGCTTTTTCGTATTCGGCATTGCTCAAGTCGTGCAGCAGATCGACTGTATTGCCATCGCCAAACCAGTTGGTAATCTTTTTGTACGGGCTTTTCTCTTTTTGCTTTCTGAATTTATCCGGATCGGGGAAGTAATTGAGAAACTGGGTACGAATGGCTTTTCCTAATAAATTCTGCGCCACTATTCCAGCGCCTTCCTGTTGCCCTTCATAGACCAACTCTACTTTTCCAGTGATCGAAGGAATTACACCCACGAAATCGGAAACACGGAGGAAGGTGGTTTTTTCATTGTTGATAATGCTTCTTCGTTCCGCAGCTGCAATTAAATTTTCATAAGCAGAGATCGTGAGCCGCGCAGAGACACCACTCTTTGCGTCCACGTATTCACTTTTCCGCGCTTCAACCGCAATTTGCTCGATGATGTCTTTGGCGATTTCTGCCGATGAAACCATTTTGTTTTGCTCTTCGCGAATGCGCGCCTCTTGCTGGGTAATTCGTTTCCCTATTTCCAATGTTTTTGGATAGTGGGTAATGATTTGGCTATCGATCCGATCTTTCAGTGGTGTAACAATACTTCCTCGATTCGTATAATCCTCCGGATTGGCAGTGAATACGAATTGAATCTCTAATGGCAACCGTAATTTAAAGCCCCGTATTTGGATATCACCTTCTTGCAAAATATTGAAAAGGGCAACCTGGATGCGTGCTTGTAAGTCAGGAAGTTCGTTGATGACAAAAATGCAGCGGTGCGAACGCGGGATCAAGCCAAAATGAATAACGCGCTCATCAGAATAGGGAAGCCTCAGCGATGCCGCTTTGATTGGATCCACATCGCCAATCAAATCGGCAATAGAGACATCAGGCGTGGCGAGTTTTTCGGTATAGCGATCATCGCGATGCAGCCAGGTGATAGGCGTATTATCGCCAAGCTCGTTTACTTTATCCATTCCAAACCGTGAAATTGGATTTAAGGGATCATCATTTAATTCAGAGCCCTCAATTACTGGGACATACTCATCAAGTAAATGCACCATCAGCCGGGCAAGCCGTGTTTTTGCCTGGCCTCTTAAACCCAACAAATTAATATCATGGCCGGCAAGGATCGCTCTTTCTAAATCAGGAATTACAGTTTCTTCGTAGCCCCAGATTCCTTCAAAAACATTCTCCTTGTTTTTTAATTTACTGATCAGGTTTGCTCGCAATTCGTCTTTGACGGTTTTGAATTGGTAGCCGGAAGCTTTGAGTTGGCCAAGGGTCTTGGGTTTGTTCATCGTTGGTGGTTGTCCATAGTTAGTTATCTGTTAATCGTGTCCGTCATTGTTTACTAATAACGGATAACCATTAACGTTCATTACAAGTTCTTCGTCCTATTCTTTTTAAAATCTTCAAACACCAAGTTGCCCAATCCCTGCAGGCTGCTGTAATAAGCATTGCCGTTGTTGGCTTTGGTAAACTCACGCACAAATGCTTTGAGGTAAGGATCGGTGGCAATCATAAAGGTTGTAACAGGGATTTTTATTTTTCTGAGCTGCACAGCGAGATCAAGCGTTTTGGTTAGGATCTTTTGATCGAGACCAAAACTGTTTTTATAGTACTTAATTCCTTGTTTGATGCACGTTGGCTTGCCATCGGTGATCATGAAGATTTGTTTGTTGCTGTTTTTCTTCCTGCGCAAAATACCCATCGCCAGCTCCAGGCCTGCAACGGTATTGGTATGATAAGGCCCCACTTGCAGATAAGGCAGGTCTTTGATTTCGATTTGATGGGCGTCATCGCCAAAAACCAAAATGTCAAGCGTGTCTTTAGGATATTTCGTGGTGATCAATTCTGACAAGGCCATGGCTACTTTTTTAGCAGGTGTGATCCGATCTTCCCCGTATAAAATCATGCTATGAGAAATATCAATCATCAATACGGTAGAAGTTTGAGCCTTAAATTCATTTTCCATGACTTCCAAATCATCTTCGGTCATGAAAAAATCATCCAGACCGTGGTTTACTTGCGCATTGCGCAAGGAATCAGTCATGGAAATCTGCTCCAGGGTATCTCCAAATTCATAATCGCGTCTATCCGTAGTGGGTTCATCACCCCTTCCATTATGATGTGTTTGATGCCCTCCCGATTTCGATTTTTTTAATTTTCCGAAAATCTCTTCCAGCGCTGATTGACGCAGATTTTGTTCACTTTTAGGCTTGAGTTTAAATTGGCCATCAGGTCCTTTATCAGTAATGTAACCATTTTTCTTCAAGTCTTCAATGAAATCACCAATGCCGTAATTTTTACTGGAAAGGCCGTATTGTTTGTCCACCTCGGTTAGCCATTGCAGTGCTTCTGAAACATCGCCAGCGGTAATCAGCAGCAATTGCATGAAAACCTTCAAAAGCTTCTCAAAATCGGATTTACCGTCTTGAGGAGGTGGACTATATTTTGAAAATCGATGGCCTAGCATAAGTTATTTGTCCAAGATAAACCAAATATCTGCTGATTATGTTCAAGAAACGCGAAATTTAAGTGCTTATCGCTTCCAAAACATTTATTACGTGAAAGAAACTTAAGTAAGATTTTTGGCGTTTTTAAGAAATTGCTGAAAAAAAAGGTTTTATTTTTGTGGTAATAAAAAATTAAAAAAACGATGAAAAAGTCTGTGGTTGTTTTGATCTTGGTTGTAGCCGTTTTGGCTTCGGCATGTTCAACCTACATGTGTCCCACTTATTCAAAAGCACCGGTTCAAAAGCCAGTAAAAGAGACCAAGATCTGAAGTGTCTACTTTCTGCTATTTGCCAAGCCACGTCCGTGGCTTTTTTGCTTTGAATTCGTTCCTAATTGAAACACTAATTTTTCATTGTCCCGAAAACATAATCCCAAAGGGGAGAAGACACACCATATACACCGTCCCCGTTTTTATAGTGATGGATGCTGTGATTAATCCATATAATCTTAAAGAAATTTTTAGGAGGCTGAAACGAATGGATCATAAAATGAACAGACAAGTAGGAGGCATAACCCACCAAAAAACCTGGCAAAAAAGAGAATACGAAGTCTCCTAAAATCATCCGAAAGAAAAACAATAGCAGGGTAGCAATCGTAATGCTTACAATGGGTGGCATGGCCAGCCGTTCTTTGTCTTTCGGAAACTCGTGATGAACCCCGTGAAGGGTGTATTGAAGTTTGGCTCGTTTTTCTGATTCTGCCCCCATGTGAAACACGTATCGGTGGACTAGGTATTCTATAAAAGTCCAGGAAATCATGCCAATAAAAAACATGCTTATCGTCATAGCCATGGATAAAGTGGTATGCGTGACACTCCAATAAAGCAAAGCTATTGCATAAGAAAAGAAAATAGATAAGGGTATGGAGATGTGTGTGCGGGTTAACTTTTCCAGCACAGGATTTTTAAATAATCGTTTAGTTCCCTGATTTTTGGGTTTGATTTGATCTTCCATAGCTAAAAATACTGCTTTGCAAATTTAATTTGAAATACAGACTACACAAACCAAAAATGGTTTAAACCGGCTCTTTTAAACTGGTTTTTTCCAAAATTTGTCGGTAATAATTTTCATACAGGGGCAGAATATTAGTGATGTCAAATTCTTTGGCTCGCGTCAATGCATTGGCCTTAAACTGGGGAAGGTTATCCTTGTCAAGGATAAAGAGAGCCTTTCGTGTCATATCCTCTACATCCCCCACGTTGCTCATAAAGCCCGTTACTCCTTGAATTTGTAATTCTGGTATTCCTCCAACATTAGAGCTCACCACTGGGATTTCACAGGCCATAGCTTCCAAAGCGGCTAAGCCAAAGCTCTCCTTTTCAGAAGGCATCAAAAATAAGTCGGCAACCGATAACACTTCTTCTACGGCTTCGAGTTTGCCTAAGAACCGCACATCCTCAACGACTCCCAATTCGCGGCACTGCTCTTCCGCATGGTTTCTTTCAGGGCCATCGCCAATCATCAATAGTTTAGCGGGAATCTCTTTTCGGATATTGTTAAATACCGTTATGACATCAGCCACTCTTTTAACCTTTCTAAAATTAGATGTGTGCACCACTAGCGACTCGTCATTTGGGCAAATGGCTTTCTTGAAGTGATCTTTCTTTAGCTTTTTGAACTTTTCCAGGTCAATAAAGTTGGGAATAACCTCAATGTGATTGTGGATATCAAAAAATTCGTACGTCTCTTTTTTCAAATCCTTTGAAACGGAAGTAACGCCATCCGATTGATTAATGCTGAAAGTTACCACAGGTTCATAGGAGGCATCACGCCCTACCAAGGTAATGTCGGTGCCGTGAAGCGTTGTAATAACCGGAATATAAACCCCCTGACTTTTTAAAATTTGCTTGGCCATATAGGCAGCCGAAGCATGAGGAATAGCGTAATGAACATGAAGTAAATCAAGCTTTTCATTTTTCACCACGCTTACCATTTTGCTGGCCAAAGCCAACTCATAAGGAGGATATTCAAAAAGCGGATAAGAACGAAACTCCACTTCATGGTAATATAAATTTTCGCTTAAAAAATCAAGACGAGTAGGTTGATTATAGGTAATAAAGTGAACTGGATGGCCTTTTTTGGCTAATGCTTTTCCAAGCTCTGTAGCGACAACACCACTACCACCAAAGGTTGGGTAACAAACAATGCCTATTTTCATTTTTTCCACTGATTTTGGATTTTTGTTCCTTAACTCGATTTACGATCATTTGGTTTCAAAAGAAGGGTGTTTTTTACAATAGTCAAAAATGGATTGATAAATAACCTCCTGGATACGGGGCCGGATATTGGCCGATAATAGTTTGGTATTGTTCATGTCTGGATTTACCCGATTGGAGAGAAATACATACACCAGATTAAATTCGGGGTCAATCCAGATGCACGTGCCGGTGAAGCCTGTATGACCAAATGTTTTCGAGGAGGCATACATAGTAGTTGGGCCGTTTGGATCATTAATTACGGATTTGTCCCAACCCAAGCCGCGTCTGCTGTTTTCATATTGTTTGGCGGTAAAAAGCTCGATGGTTTCTGGCTTAAAATATTGAATGCCACCGTAGGTTCCTTTGTTTAGCCACATCTGGCCAAGTTTGGCCAAATCGTTGGCATCGCTGAAAAGTCCGGCATGACCCGCTATTCCGCCATGCATAGCAGCTCCCTGATCGTGTACGTAGCCGATCAGGAGACTTTTACGAAACAAGGTGTCCTTTTCGGTTGGTGCAATTTGGTCGGCAGGAAATTTCCGTAGCGGCAGATAGCCTGTTGTAGTCGCCCCTAATGGTTTGTAAATTTTGGATTGCAAAAATTCTTCCTGCGGCTGGCCTAAAAGTTTTTCATTCAGGTGTTGCATAATGTAAAAACCCATGTCGCTGTATCGGTAATCAAATACGGAGCGATAAGGTTTTTCGCGCACCTTAGCTTTGATGATCCAATGCCACAAAGAGTCCTTCATAAATTTTGCCGCAAACAAATTGTCGGCCACCGGAAAGGGATATTCTGCGCTGGTGCTATGGCTATAATACTTCTTAAATAAAGAAGAATCTTTTACCGTCTCAGCCCAAAAGGGAAGGAAAGGCCAAAGCCCCGCCTGGTGGGTAATTATATCTTTGATAATGAAGTCTTCCTTATTGGATTTTTTTAATTCCGGCAGGTAAACGGAAGCTTTTTTGTTAATATCGATCAGGCCTTTCTCCTGGAGATACATCACGCCCTGTAGGGTAGCCGATACTTTTGTCACCGAGGCAAGGTCGTAAATGGTTTGGTCCGTTACCGGGATTTTCTTTTCGTAGGTAAGCCAGCCGAACGATTTTTCATAGATTATTTTTCCGTTTCTGGCCACCAACACATGGCAACCAGGTGTGGCTCCGATGGCGATGGCCTCGTTGGCAATGGGCTCGATTTTTTCGAGAATAAAACTATCCATGCCCGCTTCTTCAGGTACGGCATAGGTAAATCGTCCTGTTGATTTAGTCTTGATACTCGTTCCGGCCAGCAAAGAATCAGAAATGGCGAAGGGCAGTTTTCCTCGTGCCCCCATACCACCGAAAATAATTTCAGCAGTTGCTTTTTGAATACTGGGCCCATCCGAATAGCCAGCGATTAAGACTTGGACATTTTCAAATAAGCTGAGTTGCTTTGAATTGCCAAAATCACAGACAACGACTTGGTGTGTCAGAGACAGTGCGTTTATCATGCCTGCCATGTTTTTTATCCAGGGTAAAGAAGAGGGGAATAAACCCACAATAATCATTTCCTTCGACTTTAATTGAGCCAAAATTCCCGTAGTATCATTTTCTGATTTCATCGAGAAGTGGTGAATGTCCGCATATTTAGAGAGATAATGCGTGAACGTGTTGTGTCTATCATCCCCAATACTGATGGAGGCAAAATTTAAAGAATCAAGTTTTTGAATCGGAACGATGGCAGATTTGTCTTTCACCACAGTGATGGCTGCTTCGGCCAATTGCTCCATGAGCAAACGCTCTTCAGGTTCATGAAGCCGCTTAAAAAGATTGTCGGTGTTGATTAATTTTTTGGCGGTTAGCCCTACATCATATTTTGAAAAGAGTATTTTTTTTACAAATTGGTCAAGCTGATTTGCCAGCACTTTGTCCTTCTTGGTCTTTCTCGAAATTACTTTGATGGCCACATCGATATGCTCAGGTTCAATCAGCAGGAAGTTGTCTACGGTTAACAAGGGATTATCTTCTGTATTTTTTTTGAGTTTGGGGTTGATCGTTAATTTCAGAACATCCACCACCTTAAGGCTTCCCATAGAATCAGGGTGAGTAGCAAATTGAAAATCAATATTGAATATTTTTTTTTGACGAATTATTTCTTGATCCAACCGGATGCGTAAACTGTCATTGGCAATAGCAAAGAGAACGGTTTTATCGAAAAAATGGGTAGTGCTGTCAAACGTTTCAGAAAGACCATTTAATACCCCTGCGGCCACAAGCAAAGGAATATTTGCCTCGTTTTGTAATTGGTTGATCAACTTTGCGTAACCATTCGGGCCACTATGGCCGAAGATCACTCCGGAAATTTTTCCCTCCTTTGCGAGGCTTATCAACTTTTGAAGTTGATCGTTTGCATCGTAAGAAGAGGTATTCACTAAAAAAAGCTGCCCTATCTTTTCCTCGCGGTCCATGGTGGTGAAAACACTGTCAACCCAACGGGCTCTCTTCAAATCCTGGGCAACAGAAGTCAACATGACAAACAAGAAAAATACAATCCAGCAGTTCCTCACCATGGTCAAAATAAAGTTTACTTAACTTCAAAAAATCAAAGGTACATGAAGTTACTTTGTGAATAATGAAAAAAATTATAGGGCTTCTGATATTGGGATGGGCGGTTACCGTATGTTCTCCTCGCCTGAAAGAAAATCAATTTTTGGTGGAGAATATGATGAAAGGTCGCCCTTCGCAGTTTCGTCAGATTTTGAAAAACAGCGATTCACTTGAAGTCCAAATTATCTACACGCAAATCAATCGCGATTCCTTAAATCAACCTTATTTCCGTTCGTTTTATTTTAACATGGATTCCACCAAATACTTTTATCCGGCCAGCACGGTGAAGCTGCCGATGGTTTTGTTGGCCTTGGAAAAAATAAACCACTTGCAAATCCAAGGGCTGGACAAATTCACCCCAATGTTTCATGACAGTGTTTACTCCGGCCAGGTATCGGTAAGAAAGGATTCTACTTCCCAAAGCGGGTTGCCGTCCATAGCCCATTATGTAAAGAAGATTTTGCTGGTCAGTGATAATGATGCCTACAACCGGCTGTATGAATTCATGGGGCAGGAAGCAGCAAATACGATTTTAAAAAACAAGGGTTATAATATTCGAATTCTTCATCGCTTGGAACGCCCCTTGAAACCGGATGAAAACCGACATACCGAAGCAGTACGTTTTGAAAAAAATGATTCAATTATTTTCAGTCAGCCTATGTTGGTAAACCTGGATTCCATCAAACCTCCACGTCTTGTTTTTCAAGGAAATGGGTATCTAAAAAACGGTACGCAAATGATCAATCAACCCTTCGATTTTACCTATAAAAATTCCTATTCCCTCCATGAACAGCAAGAAATATTAAAAGCGATTTTATTCCCCCAAGCTGTTGATAAAAAGAAGCGTTTTAATATCCCTGAGGCCGACCGGAAGTTTGTGATGCAGTATATGTCGCAATGGCCGCGGGAAGCGAAATTTCCAACCTATTCAAAAGACAAAGCCTATCGTGACGCGTATTGCAAATTCCTCTATTTTGGTAAAACTAAGAGGCAGGCGCCAACCACGATGAGAATATTCAATAAAGTGGGAGACGCCTACGGTTACATGATTGACAATGTTTATTTTGTCGACTTTAAAAACAATATTGAATTTATGCTTTCGGCCGTCATTAACACCAATATCAACGGCATTTATAATGACGGCATCTACGCCTACCAAACCTTGGGCTATCCGTTTATGCGCAACCTTGGCAGAACCATTTACCACTACGAAAAGAAGCGCAAACGGAAATACAAACCTGATCTATCCGAATTTAAATTGACCTACGATCAATAAGCTGTTGTTCGATAACTGAATTTCAACCAATTTTCACGCTTTAATATTAACCTATGGTAAAGAGTAATGCCATTGTTATCACGGCAAGTTTTTTGGATACCGACAACGCAAAGACTGCCCACGGACTGATTCGAGGAACCGAGCGGTTCACGATCCTTGGCGTAATCGATAAGAAATATCCCGGTAAAGATGCCGGAGAGGTTTTGGATGGAAGAAAACGGAACATTCCGGTATACGCTTCGTTGAAAGACTTTGGAAAGCAATCGAAGAAGAAAGCCAACTATTGCATCATTGGTGTGGCCACAAAAGGTGGCGTGTTGCCAAAAGAGCTACAAGTGATGTTGCGTGAAGCGATCTCGCTTGGCTACAGTATTGTTAATGGCCTTCATGATTATGTTTCCGATCATGCGGACTTAGTGGCTTTGGCAAAAAAGAAGAAGGTAAAAATCATTGACGTACGGAAGCCGAAGAAATTCAAAGACTTACATTTTTGGTCGGGTGAGATCAGTAGTGTTCGTTGCCCTAAGATAGCTGTATTGGGAACAGATTGCGCCTTGGGCAAACGCACGACTACCCGTTTTTTGGTTCAGGCCATGCAGAAAGCCGGCTACAAAGCGGAGATGATCTACACCGGACAAACCGGATGGATGCAAGGGGCGAAATTCGGTTTCATTTTTGACAGCACGCTGAATGATTTTATTTCAGGCGAAATGGAACACGCCATCGTGCAATGCTGGAAAGAAGCCAAACCTGATATTATTTTCATCGAGGGGCAATCCAGCTTGCGGAACCCGAGTGGTCCGGCAGGTACTGAGTGGATTATCAGCGCGGAGGCCGATGCGGTTGTTTTGCAACATAATCCCTCAAGGAAAAAATATAAAGGGATGGAAAGTTATAAGGACAATATCCCTGAGGTGAAAGATGAAATCGCGTTAATAAAAACCTATGGTGCTCCTACGGTTGCCCTTACCGTGAACACGATGAAAATGAAAGAAGCGGATGCGCGCGAATGGGCAGAGGCAAAAGAAAAAGAACTCGGCATTGCCACCATTCTTCCCCTCGAAGATGGCGTGGAGAAATTGGTGCCTATTTTCGAAAAAATGATAAAAAATTTTAAACGCAAGTAAGACGCAAAAAAAATTTGTCCTTTACTTTCTACTAAAGACTTGATACTTACTACTTATTTATGAAAATTAAATCCATTAAATCCTGGACTGCTGATCTTGGAAATACCAAGCCTTATACCATTGCTTTTAAAACAGTGGATGAAGTGAATAATGCATTCGTTGAGATTACGCTTGATAACGATATTACCGGCATTGGTGCGGGCAACCCAAGTGAATATGTAACGGGCGAAAATTTTAAATCGTGTGCGGATGCGTTGCATGAAAATAACATTTCTTTTTTGGCAGGGCGCGATATTAGGGAATTGAACCAATTGACGTTCGAGGTGTGGCAAAAATTTCCGAAGAATCCGGCTGCGCGGGCAGCGCTGGACATCGCCCTCTACGATGCGTTCACTAAATTCCTGAATATCCCTTTAGTAAAATATTTAGGACAAAAGATTCATTCGCTGCCAACCTCTAACACCATTGGGATTAAGAATGTAGAAGAGACCTTAAAAGAAGCGCAAGAATATGGTGAGCGTGGATTTAAAGTACTAAAAGTGAAATTGGGTATCGACTTGAATGAAGATATTGAGCGCATGGTAAAATTGCGAGAAAAATTCGGAAACAAATTCGTGATACGCATAGATGCGAACCAAGGCTATACACCAGAGAAGACCATTGAGTTTTACGAGAAAACCAAACACCTTACTATTGAACTTATCGAACAGCCACTTCCTGCTAAGGAGATCGAAGCAACTAAAAACCTTCCTGCACACCTCCGTAATATTATTGCGGCAGATGAATCATTGCTCACCTCAAAGAGTGCAATGGAATTGGTAAAACCGCCTTTGGCCACGGGCATCTTTAATATCAAACTAATGAAGTGTGGTGGAATCAGCCAGGCATTGAAGATTGCAGACATTGCTGCACAGGAGGATGTCGAACTTTTCTGGGGCTGTAATGACGAAAGTATTGTGAGTATTACTGCCGCCTTGCATACCGCTTTTGCTTGTGCCAATACCAAATACATTGATCTTGATGGCAGCCTAGATTTAGCTCGCGATGTGGTGAAAGGTGGATTTATTTTGAAAGATGGTGTGATGTTTTGTTCAGGTAAGCCAGGGCTAGGCGTAGAAAGAATTTAGTAAATGCCTATAGTAGTGTACAAGTGCCTCTTGCGTTCCAGTTTTTTGTCAAGATTAAATTGAATGAATTGCGTCATGCGAAATTATTTTTTATTAGCCCTTTTAGTTCTTCTTCTTACGCAATGTGCTCACTCTAAGAAAATCAGAAAGAGTGATGTAAAAGCCAGTCAGAAATTAATTGACCTTGAGTTCTCCAAAAGCGAGATTGATACCATGCGCAATTATCTGGCTCGCAACCGCAAGGGATACGACAGTATGCGGAAAACTAAACTTTCTTATGACATCGGCCCGGCACTTTACTTTGATCCGCGTCCTGAAAGGTTTCACGCTAATGTTCGATCGGCAGGATCCAACTGGAAAATTTTGGATGATGTTACATTGCCTTCTAGCGATGAAAAAATAGCGTTTCTTTCAGTGGCTGAGTTGAGCGTATTGATTAAATCAAAAAAGATTTCTTCAACGAGGCTGACTAAAATTTATTTAGCGCGATTGAAAAAATTCAAGGATACTTTGAGTGCGGTAATTACCCTTACCGAAGAATTGGCCTTGAAGCAAGCGGCAAAAGCAGATGAAGAGATAGCACGAGGCGAGTACAAAGGTGTTTTGCACGGAATCCCTTATGGAATAAAAGACTTGTTTGCTGTACCGGGCTATAAAACAACTTGGGGTGCAGAACCGTATCAAAATCAAATCATTGATGAAAAGGCCACCGTAGCAAAGAGATTGGAAGACGCTGGAGCCGTATTGCTGGCCAAACTTACTTCTGGCGCGTTGGCGAGGGGTGACGTTTGGTTTGGGGGAAAAACTAAAAATCCCTGGGATTTGAAGCAAGGCGCCAGTGGTTCTTCTGCCGGATCCGCTTCTGCTACTGCTGCTGGCTTGGTAGCCTTTGCCATTGGCACGGAAACATTAGGTTCGATCATCGCGCCTTCATCACGTTGTGGAGCAACAGGCCTACGTCCCACTTTTGGGAGTGTAAGCCGCGAGGGATGCATGACGTTATCGTGGTCGATGGATAAAGCTGGACCGATCTGTCGAACGGCTCAGGACTGCGCGATTGTTTTTAATGTGATCAAAGGAAAAAATGCAAATGACAAAGACCGTTCAGCTGTGGACTATCCTTTTTCATTCAATCCACCCATTGATTTGAAAGGCTATAAAGTTGGCTACTTTAAAAAATTGTTTAATAAAAAAGACACTACGAAAGTTAAGGTCAATGACTCCCTAAGTTTAGTTGTATTAAGAAACCTTGGAGCCGAATTGCATGAGGTTGTCATGCCTGATTCAATTCCTTATGATGCATTTGATATTATCCTTCGTTCAGAAGCTGGCGCTTTTTTCGATGAACTTGTGCGTGAGCATAAGGATCGACTTTTGTCGGAGCAGACTAAAGAGTCGCGCGCCAATTCATTGCGCCAGGCAAGATTTATTTCGGCAGTTGAGTATTTGCAGGCAAACCGTCATCGAAAAGTATTGATTGAAAAATTTAATGCCATGATCAAAGATTACGATTTTATTGTATCGCCTACGAATGGTAAAAATGTTTCATTGGCAACCAATCTTACAGGTCATCCGGCCATTTGTTTCCCCAATGGTTTTGATTTCAAAGGTCACCCCACTTCCATTACGCTCATTGGGAATTTGTATGATGAAGGGCCACTTTTAGAAGCGGCTTATCGGATTCAACAAGCCACTGATTTTGAAGAGAAGCATCCTGCGCTATTTTTAAAATAGCCATAATGACTTAGTTTTAGGAAACGTTTAGCAGTTCTTACCATGTGCTTGATCTTTATTTCAATTCATCAACATCCTAACTACAAATTGATTGTGGCGGCAAACCGTGATGAGTTTTATGCCCGCAAAACGGCACTAGCAGAATTTTGGAAAGATCATCCTGAAATTGTTGGAGGGAGAGATTTGGAAGCCATGAAGCCCGATGGTACTTGTGGCACTTGGATGGCCATGAATAAAAATGGGCGCATCGCGATGATCACCAATTATCGCGATCTAAAAAATATAAAATCCAAAGCGCCTTCGCGAGGCCATTTGGTTACTGATTTTTTGTTGTCGGAGGAGGCGCCTAAAAAATATTTGCATGCCATTGAGAAAAATAAAAACAAGTACAATGGATTCAATTTGATTGTAGGTGATGCCGAAGAATTGTTTTACCTCTCCAACTATAAGGATGGCGTTACCAAACTGCAAAACGGATTTTATGGATTAAGCAATGCCTTGCTCGATACACCCTGGCCTAAAGTGAAGGGTGGAAAGAAAAAAATGGATTATTTGTTAGCAGCCGATAAGATTAATGCGACTAATTTATTAAACGGACTTAACGATAGCCACCAACCGCCCGATGATCAGCTCCCCGATACAGGTGTTGGTCTGGAGCGGGAGCGAATGCTTTCATCGATGTTTATTAAAAGCCCAAACTACGGTACGCGCTGCTCTACGGTAGTAACTGTTGATTATGATAATAAAGTGGAATTCACAGAACGGGATTATGATTTGAAGACGTTTGAATTTGCAGAGAGGAATTTTGCATTCGATATAAAAGGATAAGTATATCTTATCTTTCGGTCGAAATGAATTTCCAAAAATACAACTCCCATATTTCCGCAAGCCTTAGTTTAGCTGTGCCTGTTATGCTCAGTCAACTGGGTCATGTGATGATGGGCGTGGTTGATAGCCTGATGGTCGGGCATGTGGGCGCTGTGCCGCTCGCGGCTTCTTCACTGGCCAACGTGGCGTTTAATGTGATTCTACTCTTTGGTATAGGTGTATCGTATGCCATCACGCCTTTTGTGGCGGCTGCGCACGGAGAAAATGATGCCCGGAAAGGAAGCGAGATATTGAAACACGGGTTGGCTATAAATATTATCAACAGTGTTATTTTGGTGGCGGTGGTGATGGTTGCAAAAAATATACTGTACCACATTGACCAACCAGAAGCTGTAGTAGATGAAGCTGTTCCTTATCTCAGCATCATTACTTTTTCTATTATTCCCACCTTAATTTTTCAAACGTTCCGTCAATTCACGGAGGGGTTGTCGCTTACGCGAATTGCTATGGTGGCCGTGATAGGTAGCAACATCATCCACATTCCATTGAACTACCTTTTAATCTTTGGTGGTCTCGGCATACCAGCCATGGGTTTAGTTGGTGCCGGGTGGGCCACATTAGTTTCGCGCATTATTATGGTAGCTGGAATAGCTTTTTACGTTTACTATGCGCCTCGTTTTGAGCAATTCAGACCTGGTTTTTCAATCGGTAACTATTCCCATGCATTGTTAAGCAAAATGTTGCACATCGGTTTACCGGCAGGAGCACAATTTATTTTTGAAGTAGCCGCGTTTGATATGTCGGCTGTGATGATGGGCTGGCTGGGAGCCAAAACATTGGCCGCTCATCAAATTGCCATCAACCTTGCTACTATCAGTTACATGACCACCTCCGGGTTGGCCGCAGCGGCTACCATTCGGGTAAGCAACGAACTGGGTAAAAAGGACTATGCCACCTTGCGGACGGTAGCGTTTGTACTGCTTTCATTAGCCATGGCTATTATGTTTTTGTGGGGGATACTTTTTGTCGGTGGCAGAAATTTCTTGCCAACCTTGTATCTCCACGACCCAGAAGTGATTTCCATCGCCTCCTCGTTACTTGTTATTGCGGGGTTCTTCCAATTGAGTGATGGGGTGCAAGTGGTTTGCCTAGGCGCCTTGCGCGGTCTGCATGACGTAAAAATCCCTTCCTTTTTTATTTTTATTGCCTACTGGATCATTGGGCTTCCCTTGGGTTACGTGTTGGCGTTCAAATTGAATTGGGGAGCTACCGGAATCTGGATGGGCCTGCTTATTGGCCTTACCCTTACGGCAACCGCGATGGTGTTACGGTTTAATCGGATGAGCTTGAGATTGAAACAGTCTTCAAATTGATTTTTATTGCCTAAGAAGTGCTATAAATTATTTACGTATTGCGATTAACGTTTCTTTCTTATCTTTTGTAAAATTTTTAACTCATGGAAGCAAAGCCGGTAAAAAATTCACAAACCACCATTACTGAATTGATGATTCCTTCTTACGCTAATTTTGGTGGGAAGATTCATGGAGGCATACTCTTGTCGCTGATGGACAAGGTGGCCTACGCCTGTGCCAGTAAACATGCCGGAACCTATTGTGTAACCGTGTCGGTTGATAAGGTTGAGTTTTTGAAACCCGTGGAGGCAGGTGAATTGGTATCACTGAAAGCGTCTGTCAATTACGTAGGGCGAACTTCGCTGATGGTGGGAATACGGGTGGAATCAGAGAACGTACGGACTGGCAAGGTTGTACATACGAACTCCTGTTACTTTACGATGGTGGCCAAGGGGGATGACAATAAACCCACACAGGTCCCGAAATTGATTTTAGAAAATGAGGAAGACGTTAAACGATTCATAGAAGCTTTATGGGTAAAGGAGATCAGAGAACGAGTTCGTGAAGAGATGGATGATGCCAAGTCTTCGGTTGAGGTGGCTCATGCCAAAGAAATTCTAAAAAACGAAAGGTGTATTTTGAGTTTGAAAAATTAATTTTAACTATTAAATTTTTGAAAAAATGAAACGTTTCTCTATTTTTCTTTTACTACTTGTTTTCTATCGGGCAGAAGCCCAATACCCGCTGATTCTCTCTCAACGTGATCAGGCTAAGGTGATCGATGAACTGCTTGACGACCGTTTAAAAAACCTCCTTCCTAAATTGATGCGAAGGGAAGGTTTCGATATGTGGGTGATTATTTCCCGAGAGTACAATGAAGATCCTGTAATCAAAACTATGTTGCCCGCCACCTGGATGGCCGCAAGAAGAACCACGATGCTGGTAGTGTTTGATAAGGGTGCTGATAAGGAAGTGGAATACCTGGCCGTGGCTCGCTATGATGTGGGAAAAATATTTAAGCGCGCCTGGGATCCAGAAAAGCAACCTGACCAATGGGCACAATTGGGAAAAATTATTGAAGAAAGAAATCCCAAGAAAATTAGCGTTAACAATTCACCAAGTTACGGTCATGCCGATGGTCTTTCTGCTAATGATTACCAGATGCTACTAAAATCTTTACCAAAAGCTATTCAAAAGAATGTTGTCTCTGCCGAACCTCTTGCCGTAAGTTGGTTGGAAACCCGTTCTGAAAAAGAAATGGTCATTTATCCCCAGATTTGCCACATCGCTCATGAAATTATTGCAGAAGGCTTTTCTAATCAAGTGATTCAACCGGGCGTCACTACCTCCGAGGATGTCGTTTGGTGGTACCGCGAAAAAATCAAGGCACTGAAGTTGGATACCTGGTTTCATCCTTCGGTTGAGATCCAGCGAATGGGCAATGATGATTCCATTGTTATTGTTCCTGGTGATTTGCTTCACGTTGATTTTGGCATCACCTACTTGCGCTTCAATACCGACACTCAACAGCACGCTTATGTATTGAAGCCAGGTGAAATCGATGCGCCTGATTTTTTGAAAGAAGCGCTAAAAAGAGGGAACAAATTGCAAGATATCCTTACTGGGAATTTTAAAGTGGGGAAAACGGGAAATCAAATTCTGGCTGATTCGCGAAAGCAAGCCATCGACCAGGGGATTACGCCCTCCATTTATACGCACCCCATCGGGTACCACGGTCATGCAGCAGGAACCAATATCGGCATGTGGGATAAGCAGAATGGAGTTCCATTCACCGGTGAATACCCAATGCATTGGAACACGGCTTACTCCATCGAGTTGAATGCAACAGTGACCGTGCCGGAATGGAAAAAGGATATTCGCATTATGCTTGAAGAAGATGGCTTCTTTGATGAAACCGGATTTCGATATATCGATGGAAGGGAGACGGAATTGATTTTGATTCCTAAATGAAAGCAGTAGCCATTAAAAATAATTATCTTTGGGTGATGAAAATCATCGTGTCAATTTCTTTGTTCATAATGATTTGAATTTGTCAGGTTGATTGAAAAGTTTCCATAACCCAATAGCATGAAATTTTTAAGAGCTATCCACACAGCTTATGGGTTTTTTGTGTTTTCTCTGGTTTTCCTACTGTTGCTTCCGTTTTTATTAATTCCCATTATTTTTCCATCCCAATTTAAACTCACCGGTGTTTTTAATCGCTGGTGGGCGAAGCTAATGTTCATTTTTGTTTTCTTGCCTTATCAAGCGGAGTGTCGGTCCAAACTGGATCCTAAAAAAACCTATATTTTTTGTGCGAATCATTTTTCGTACTTGGATATCCCAACGATGGGGCTAAATTCCATCAACACCATCTTTGTGGGCAAGAACTCCATGGAAAAATTGCCTCTGTTTGGGTTTATGTATCGGAAGCTGCATATCACCGTGGATCGTAAAAGTATGCGGAGCCGGGGCAACAGCATGATCGCCTCCATGAAGGCCATCGATGAAGGTAAAAGTCTTGTCGTTTATCCTGAAGGGGGAATTATTTCTGATCATCCGCCCACAATGGGGCCTTTTAAGGACGGGGCCTTTCGGGCGGCTATTGAAAAACAAATTCCCCTTGTACCCGTGACCATTCCCTTCAATTGGATAATTTTGGCCGACAAGCACCCGATCCGGTTATTTCGAGGAAAAGTTAAAGTAATTTTCCACGAACCAATCGAAACTAAAGGGCTAACCTTAGCGGACACTAAGAACCTGAAGGAAACCGTTTATTCGACCATTGCAACGGAATTACAAAAGCAAAATGAAAGTAGATAAAGACAGATTAAATAAAATTGCCCATTTGGCACGGCTTGAGTTCGATGAAGGGGACTCGGAGAAAATGTTAACCGATTTGGAAAACATTATTTCTTTTGTAGAAAAACTAAATGAAGTAAATACCGCAGGCATAGAGCCGCTTACCTCAATGAGTCACGAAATCAATTCACTGAGGGAGGACGCGGCTAAGCCACATTTGAATCATGAAGAGGCATTGAAAAACGCACCAAAAAGCGATCAAGACTACTTTCGTGTCCCCAAGGTTTTGGAATAGATAAATTTCATTTCAAATAACGTTATCCTTTAACTCGTAAAAGCTTCATGCCTTCTTTTCAATTTTGGAAATCGTGGCACAAAACGGATCAAGTCATTTTCTGGTTTTGTGCAGTTTTTGTTTCGCTCACAATAATTTTTTTCTGGCAAAGTTGGTCAGTGTCTCCCGCACCGGTGATTACCTATGAACATTTTCAGCACGTTCAAGAAGTTGAGTCCACCACCCATAGCTTCACGATAGGGCTTATCAATGTCGCGGTTCCCGCTTACAGCGAGGTGATCTTTGAAAGTATTTTTGGGAGTCCATTGCAACCCAACGCGCTTGCCGCTGACCTTTTTTTGACTGCACTCGCGCTTTCGTTTGTGTTTTTTATCTCAATTATTTCTTCGCTCTCGCGTTTTTGGTTTTTAATCGGCATGGGCCTGGTGATCTTGTTCTTGGCCAGCCTTCGGCTTGAGGCGGTGGAAGTCTTTGGTTTGACCAACAAAACTGTGGCGGTTGGATTGGTTTTTCTTTATGGCGGACTTGCTTATTATTTAAATGCTTGGAAAAAAAATACCTCTTTCATTCAGCGAATCTTGAGCTTTCTGGTTTTGACCTTAGCCGTTGGGCTTATCGTAAATTTTTTCAGTAAAGCCCATGCTCCCTTTCTTCATGTGTCCGTCAATGGGTTGATCACAGGGATGATTTTGACTGTATTATTCATTATGATGGTGGCACATGAAATCATTGCCGCCTTCGTAACCATCACTACCCAAAGCCAAAAGTCGTCAAAAAGTTTACAGCACTTTTTGGTACTGGTGTTGGTTTACCTCGTGAATCTGGCGCTGATGTTTGCTTCGAAAATTGGCATGATCTCTTGGGATTTCTTTACCGTCAATGCATTTTTAATTTTGACAATATCTGCCATACTTGGCATATGGGGATTCCGTCAACGCATTTTTATTTATGACCATATTCTCCCTTCCGAACCTTTGGGTATTTTCTTTTTCTTCTCCATGATGATTACCGCTTTCGCCACCCTGGGATATTTTTTTTCCTCGGCCAGCGATATGATGATAGACGCCTTCGAAGACCTGATCATGGCAGTCCACCTTGGCGTGGGGATAATTTTTATCCTCTATGTCATCGCCAACTTTGGGCCGATGCTGGTGAAGAACTTACCGGTGTACAGGGTACTTTACAAACCGGAGATCATGCCCCATTTTACGCTTCGTATTATGTCGGTGATTGCCGCGTTTGGTGTCCTTTCTTTGGGCGTGTCGTGGAAAACCTATGTCAATCAGGCAGCGGCTTCCTATTATCATGCGTACGCTGACCTGTTCCTATCGCAAGGCGATGTGGCCACGGCAGAAGTTTATTATCAAAAATCAGTCCAGCTCAGAAACCAAAATCTTCATGCGCACTATGCGCTCGCAAGCCTATATCGAGCCCGATATGAATCTTTCAAAGAGCGAAAGGAATACGAAAATTCTAAGGATTGGACACCGAGTGTCCCCGTATTTCTCAACCTCAGTGAAGCCTTCGCCAATCATGGCGATTTGCTCGAAGCCGCCCTGACACTGGACGAAGGCAAGAAAAAATTTCCAAAAAGTGGGGAACTTCAAAATGCGGCAGGCCTTTCATTTTTGAAACTGAAGTCCATTGATTCAGCGCTCTATTTTTTTCAGCAGACTGAGAATTTGAGTCAAACCAAAAGTGTTGGCGAAACTAATTATTTAGGAACTGCGGCCTTGTATAAAATCAACTTGCCTGTCGATACCCTTATTTCGTTCGATGAAGCAAAACAAAGTGGAAAAAAAGTGAACGTGGTAGCGCTGGCCAATGTGCAGCAAAGGACGATCAAATTCGAAGGCAATTTTATTCCTGACTCAGCCCTTTCGATTTACCAAACTTCCTTACTCTGTAATTATTTCATCAACCAAAAAGAAAACTCCGATACGGCATTAATTAATCGCTCATTGGTATTAGCTCAGAAGCCAGTGAACGATAATTTCAAAACGCAGTTATTAATTGCCTCTGCACACGCGTTATATGCTCATGGCCATGTCAAGAAAGCATTGGAAGTTGCTCGAGAGGCGGCATTCCTAGCCGGAGACGGCAAACTATTTTCTTTGATTGGCCTTTGGTTGCTCGAACAAAATAATCCTGTGGTCGCCACGGCTTATTTAAAAACTGCAGCGGAAAAGCAACAGCCTTTCGCTCTTTACTATCTGGCGCTCGCGCAACAAGAATCGGATAGCCTTACACAGGCCTTTGGCAGTTGGGATAGCTTAAGTCGGGCAAAAAACACGAACACAGTTGCTTTTGCAACGATGATGAAGAAGGTTTTATTGAGTAATCCTACCCAAGCGATGAACCTGACCGATGAGGAAAAGTATTATTTCTGTCGTTACAAGATTGCCCTATCCGATTCGGCCACTTATAAGAAATTCAGTAGCTCAATCTCCAATCCAGCTATTCGGGCGCAAGCCCAACTCGATCGGGCAAAAAAATGGTTTGCGTTAGACGAACCGGGAAAAGCGTTGTTCTTACTTCATCAAATGGGGGAATACAATAATCGAAAAATAAGAAACGAATTTGATCGACTTAATTTTATGATCGCTTGCTCCAACCAAGATTGGGTTTTTGTTCAGAAAACAATGAGCGAGAAGAACACGCTTTCGCGTAATGAGAAAACCTATGCCGAGGCATTGCTGGCAGCGCACAATGGAAACCTAAAAATGGCAAGAGGAAAGTACGAATACCTACTGCAGGCTAACAATCAATTTGAAGAAGGCTTGGTAGCTGCCTCACAATTTTTTGCTAAAGATTCAACGGATAGACTCAAGAATTTTTCGTTGTTAGTCGATGGCTTGTTGGCTAAACCAAATTCGGTAAAAATTTTAAAGCAACATATTTTGGAATCCATAGCCCTCGGCTTTGACACGGAAGCGCAAGATTCGCTGAACAAATTACGGCAACTGCTTCCCGATGATTCATTCAAAAAGTTTATTGTAGGACACCCCGGTTTTTTTAGTGTGGAGAAATAAAGAAGGAACTTAGACTGAAAAAGTATGACAAAGAATATTTGCCTTGTTTTTCTGAAACTGTTTTTATCCTTCTCAGCGGTGCATGCTCAATTGAATGCAGAAGACGCTCAAAAGTTGAAGAAGGAAGCTAAGGAGAATGAGGAGATGGCTAAAATCGCTCGTAGAGAGGCAGAGCGTTACAGATATCTAATGGCGGCTGATGAAATAGCCAACAGATCGACCGAAGTAAACGATAAGGAACTAGCAGGATTACTGGCACTTCAAGCATATAATTTTAGTTTTAAACAAAAGGGTTACTCAAGAAGGAGTACTATCCACAATGCTCTCCTATCCGCGTTAAAGAGATATGGTTATTTACCGCGAAATATGGATGAAGCCAATAAATCAACTATTGATGATAAAAAAAAGAAAATGACAATAGCGGATGCTAAAAATGAACATTTGAGATGGATATTATCCTTACAACCCTCACCGATTGAGCAAATCAAGTTTAGCCCTTCTGGGAAACTTTTGGCAACCTTAAGTCGTGACAATTCGATACGAATATGGAATTTGGAAATTATGAGCCAGCAACCTCTGACATTCTTAGAAAAAGATTCTATCGTCAACTTCGGATTCACATCCGATAATTCCCAGATTCTTTGTGAACTAATCAATCCTGAAAAGAGAACTAACGTAAAAAATTTTATCCACGTATATCCCTTGGATATTTCTATTATGGCAAACGAACTTTGTAAACTTTTAACTCGCAATTTAACTAAGGATGAATGGGATTATTTTATTGGTGACAGCAATTACCAACAGACTTGTCCTGATTTACCCAGAAAATAATTTCTGGACTTACTCTAATTTTGATTTTAAAGACTGTAAGTAAGCCATCATGTGCCTGTCTAAAACTAATTTGTAACTTTACCAAAATTTAGTTCTATGAGAGCTGTTGAGTTTAGAACCAAACTGAAGAACAATAGGATTGACATTCCTAAGAAACTGCAAAACCAAGTCAATACTTCCAAAAACCAAGATGTTAGGGTTATTGTATTGATTGAGGATAATGGAAAAGAAAAGGATGACTTTCAGCTTCTTTCAACAGAAGAATTTTTAAAAGGATACGCTAAAACTGATTCAGTCTACGACCATTATTGACATGGATGATCTTAAGTTTGGCGATATTGTTCTTCTGAAGTTCCCTTTTACTGATGGATTATCTTCCAAAAAAAGACCTGCCTTTGTCATCAGGAATACCAAAGATGGAGACATTATTGTTTGCCGGATCACAAGTAAGCTGTATCAATCTACATTTGATATCAATCTAAAATTTTGGGAACAATATGGATTAAAGTTACCCTCTGTTCTTAGGATCCACAAGATTGCTTCTCTTGAAAGGAACCTTGTGGTCTTAAAAATTGGTCAACTTGAAAAGACAACTCAAAATCTAGTAAAGCGCATTTTTAAAAATCTTATTACTTAGTCTTTATCAAACTATCCTTATGGAATTGAAATTTGTCACACTCAACTCAGTGCATGAGAACCTTGGCGCCAAGATGGTGCCCTTTGCCGGTTACAACATGCCCGTGCGCTATTCGTCTGATATTGAAGAACACATGACCGTACGCAACGGTGTGGGTGTATTTGATGTAAGCCACATGGGTGAATTTACCTTAAAGGGAACTAACGCCCTGGAGTTGATCCAACGTGTAACCAGCAACGATGCGAGCAAACTTGTGGACGGCCAAGCGCAATATTCCTGTCTGCCGAACGAAACGGGCGGAATTGTTGATGACCTGATCGTTTATAAAATCAAAGACAATGATTACCTCTTGGTGGTAAATGCCTCCAACATTGAAAAAGACTGGAACTGGATTTCAAAATTCAATAGTAAAGGTGTGGAGATGAAGAACATCTCCGATGACATTTGCTTGTTTGCCGTGCAAGGACCGAAGGCGGTTGGGATATTGCAGAAGCTAACGAAGACTGATTTGTCTTCCATTAAATATTATCACTTTGCAATCGGTGAGTTTGCCGAAGTGCAAGATGTGGTGATGAGCAACACTGGCTATACGGGAGCGGGCGGTTTTGAAATTTATGTAAGCAAAGCATCGGCAGAGAAAGTGTGGAACGCCATTTTTGAGGCAGGTAAGGGTGTGAACATCAAACCCATCGGCCTTGGTGCGCGCGATACGTTGAGATTGGAGATGGGCTTCTGTCTTTATGGGAATGATATTGATGACACCACTTCTCCACTCGAAGGCGGTTTGGGTTGGATCACAAAGTTCACAAAGGAATTCACCAATTCGGCAAACCTAAAGATGCAAAAGGAAGCGGGTGTTACCCGTAAATTGGTAGGCTTTAAGATGATCGACAAAGGCATTCCTCGTCACGATTATCCGATCAAAGATGCAGCCGGAAACGTAATTGGCAAAGTAACCTCTGGAACACAATCCCCCGTGTTGAGCATTGGCATTGGTTTGGGCTATGTTACTACTCCTAACGCATCCGCAGGATCAGAGATTTTTATTGAGGTGAGGGGAAAGGCATTGAAGGCTGTGGTGAGCAAGATGCCATTAGTCTGAACTTTGATTGATGGTATTTGTTTGATTCTTTGTTATAAATTCAACCCAAAAACATGAAATAGTTTCAACATTATGCAAATCAGAGCTATCCGGATCATCATGGAAATCATATCTATCTAAGTTTAGACTTTATGAAAACAATTGACGTTTGCTTAAGCCCTGAACTCTTGCACTTATACGATCTGGAAGACCGCACTATCGTGGTGGTGGATATCCTTCGCGCAACTTCGTGCATGGTCACTGCTTTTGCACATGGTGTGGAGAGCATTACACCAATCGCGAATCTGGAAGAATGTTTAAGAATGAAAGCGAAAGGCTATGTCACTTCTGGTGAGCGCGATGGAAAGAAAGTAGATGGTTTCGATAAAGGAAATTCTCCATTTGAATATATGGATGGAGACTTGCGTGGCCTAAAGCTGGCCTTTACCACAACCAATGGCACGCTCGCGATTGAGAAATCGAAAGGGGCAAAGGAAGTGATTATTGGTTCTTTCTTGAATTTGTCTTCTGTGGTTCGCTATTTACTTCTGGGTGAAAACAATATTCTCATTGTTTGCGCGGGCTGGAAGGGGAGGGTCAACCTTGAAGACACGTTGTTTGCAGGAGCGGTGGTTGAAAAACTGAAAGATTATCTTGGTTGGGATTGCGATGCGCCATTAGCGGCACAGCATTTATACAATCTTGCTAAAGGAGACATGGTTAAATTCTTGGATTCCTCTTCTCATGTGAAACGGTTGAGCCGTTTGAATATCAGCAAAGACATCGAATTCTGTGTCACGCCAGACCAGTACAAAGTAATTCCTCGATTGAAAAACGGAGTGCTGTTAGCGTAATTGATACTTCGAACTATTCTGTAATTCATATACAAGCTGAATTATTTTCGTTGGTATACCATTTTTCCACCAACCAACGTGTTCACTACATTCACCTCACGTATTTTTTCCGGAGCAATGGTGAAAATATTTTGATCAAGCACCACCAGGTCTGCAAGTTTTCCTTTTTCCAGGGAGCCTTTAATTTTTTCATCGAACGAAGAATAGGCAGCATCAATGGTGTAGGCCTTTAATGCCTGCTCCACCGAAATCTTTTGTTCTGAAAACCATCCCTCCGGATTCTTGCCATCCAATGTTCTGCGCGTCACGGCTGCATAAATTCCTTCAAGCGGAATAGCGGGAGCCACAGGCCAATCACTTCCAAAAACAACTTTTGTATTGGCGTCCATCAGAGACCTAAACGCATACGTGGTTTTGCATCGTTCTTTCCCAATAATTTTCTCTGCCCATCGGCCATCGTCAATGGCATGATAAGGCTGCATACTTGCGATAACATCCAACTTGGCTAGTCGCGGGATATCTGAGGGTTGAATGTGTTGCAAATGTTCAATCCGGAAACGTCTGTCTCGCTCTCCATTTTCTTTTTCTGCCTTTTCAAAAATATTCAATAGACGGTTGATGGCTTTATCGCCAATGGCATGAACCATCAACTGAAGCCCTGCTGAATCTGCCGACTTAATTCCTTTATACAATTTGTCTTCTGAAGTGATGAAGAACCCTGAATCCTTTGGAGAGTCGCTGTAAGGTTTAAAAAATGCAGCCGTATGTGAACCTAGCGCACCATCTACAAATGCTTTTAGGCAACCGATTTTTAACCATTTATCTCCACTGCCTTGTGTATCAATTTTATTCTTCAATTCCTTCCATAGGTCGAGTGGCATGCCTGTATAAACCCGGGTGATCATTTTGTTGGCAGCGTGTGCCCTTTCGAAAGAAGAATTAAAGCCATACATGCTATGCGCACTGGTCACGCCATGTTCAGCCAGATAATCCATGGCCGCCTGTAGCGCGTTATCCTCCGATTCTTCAGAAGGTGCCGGCACCGCCTTGTTGATCAGGTCTGTGGCGTTGTCTTTGAAGATTCCGGTCACGCGCCCCGTTCTATCTTTAACAATAGCACCTCCAATAACCTGCTTCACATCGTTGCTGATGCCTGCGGCTTTTAAGGCGGCACTATTGGCCAACGACATGTGGCCATCGAGTCGGTTAACCCAAACCGGGTTGTTTGGCGTGATGGCGTCAATCCAATTTCGATCGGGCAATTCACCGCCCCAGTTTTCGTGGTCCCAGTTTCCCCCCATAATCCAGGTGCCGGGTTTGAGGGTCATTGCGAAGTCACCGATGCGTTGGACAAATTCTTCTTTCGATTTGGCATCGCGTAATTGCACTGACGACAAGGCAAACCCGGCTTCCACAAAATGAGTGTGCGTATCAATAAATCCTGGAAGGATCAATTGTGCGGTGTCAAATCGGGTAAGGTCAGTTTTGTCTCCCTTCCATTTCATGATTTCAATTTCACTTCCGATCGCCACCAGTGTGTCGCCTTGAATGGCCAAGGCTTGTGCCCACGGTTGTTGTTGGTTGGCGGTCCAGATTTTCCCGATGATGATTTGGTCAGCCGGCTGCTTTTTTTCTGTACACGAAAAAAGAAGAAATGCCAACGCTGGAAATAACAGAAGTCGTTTCATTTTAATTTCGAATTTTGATGATGGCGATCTTTATCCCGAAGGGTTTTCTTTTCGATATTTTTTTCAAAAGCCTTAGTCAAATCTACTCCGGTTTGGTTAGCCAAACAAATCAGTACCCACAGCACATCGGCCATCTCATCACCCAGATCTTTATTTTTGTCAGATTCTTTTTCAGATTGCTCGCCATAGCGTCTGGCGATAATGCGCGCCATCTCACCAACTTCTTCCGTAAGAATTGTCAGGTTAGTAAGTTCATTGAAATAACGAACGCCATAGGTTTTAATCCATTGATCGACTTGGGTTTGTGCTTCCTGGATAGACATCAGCTTATAAGAATTTAGTGGTAAGACAAATTACGTTTTTATTCTTAATTGAAATAATTGTAAAGCTTATGTCATGCGCCTTGATACGTAAGTCAGCGTATTGGCCTAAACCTTAAAGAAAACTCCATGCTTAAATAGAAACTGGCACATTTTCCATTCGAGCGTGAAGATTACCAGTGAAGTGATGATGGCCATCAAACTAGCTGGCACGTTGATTATTCCCATCAGCCCATTAGTGATTGCACCGATGTAGCCATTGAACCATCGACTGGCCACAATTTCAATGAAGAGATAAATGAATAATGAATTCATGCCGACAATTGTAAAAAACTGTAAATGCTTTCGGTGATCTTTTATGTCGATCCACCAATAGGATAATCCCAATCCAAACAGGCACCATCCTCCGGAAGCAAAAACAAACGAACTAGTAGCTATCCGTTTAATAATTGGAGTGATTGAGATATCCATTGAATAGCCAATTGCCAAACAGACTAGACCGGTTAGCATCAGCCATTTCATTTTTTCGTTTTCCAATTTTTGAGTGAGCAATAATTTTCCGGCCAGCACTCCCCAGATGGTGTGTGCTGCCGTGGGGATGCAATTGATGGCTACCCAACCGCCACTATTTATCTTGTTCATTAGCAGTAAGTCCACGTAGTTTCCAAAATTATGTTGGTCGGCAAAAGGCTGATCAAACCCAGGGATGCGCGTGTACCGGTAGAGTATTTCCGTAAGGATCAATAACCCAATGCTAAAAACAATTTGTGAGGAATAGCTCCATCGGTAAATCAAAAATGCCACCAGCGTGGTAAATGATAATTGCGTAAGTACATCCCATAATTCAAAGGACAGACTTTGAGGACGAACGGCATAGTCCAACACGCCCCAAAAAAATAACCATCCTGAACGTTTGAGTGTCTTTAAAAAAGACTGCCGCCAGGTCATTCCTTTTTGTTGTTGGCTATGAAGGGAGTAAGCCATTGCAGTGCCGGCCATAAACATAAAGCCCGGTTGGATCAAATCCCAAAAGCGCAAGCCATTCCAGGGATGATGAAAGAATTGAGAAAATATAAAATGGATTTTGCTTCCTTCACTTAGTTCTAATAAATGCTCATAAAGTTGAGTGCTTTCCAACACCAGAAAGATCATGATAAGCCCACGCATAAAATCGAGGGAGAGGAGGCGTGGAGGGTTGGGAAGTGTCATATATGGTATTAACGTCTCTTGATTTTTTCCAACTCAACAAAATCAATATTCATGACGTCAAACCTTTCCCAGCCCACAAAATCAAAATGCCACCATTCTGTCTGGTACACTTTAAAGCCATTCTTTTCCATCACGGAAATTAACGTGTCGCGGTTTTTTCTGACAATTGGATCAAGAATTGGAGTCGAAGGCCACGATTCTTTTTGCATCGCATCATAACCACTCGGCATCTTTAATTCTAGCTTTGTTTTCAGATCAACAATCGTCATGTCGACTGCACAGCCGCGATTGTGCCGTGAACCTTTGTAAGGGCTGGCCACGTAAGTAGTGTCGCCTTTCATGATCTCGTAAAATTTTACAGTAGCAGAATAAGGACGAAAGCCATCATAGATTTTGATCGCATAGCCTCGCTGATTAAAATCGGCTTGAGCAGCCTTCAAGGCCTCGGCTACTGGTTTGCGTGCGTAGGCTTTTGCCAGTGTGTATATTTTTTCTCCTGTGAAATTATTTTTTGTGGCGTAGCGAATATCCAATACAATACCCGGAATAAATCTTTCAAGATCAACCAATTCTGTTTCAGGATTAGTTTTCAGTATAGCATTATACTGCGCCTTGGTAACTGGATTGATGCCATAGTTGGTTTGTCCGTTAAGCTGAAGGGTACTCGTTGTGAATAACAGGATAATGGGTATTCTCATCGGTTGATCTTTCTTCGACAATTTAATCAATACAAACTAAAATCTTTTATTTCATCAAATATTCTACGTGTCGGAACCCTTCCATTAGTTGACAAAAAGATCACCCGGCTCTTTCTTTTTTCATTCAGCTTTTATTAGCTTTAAGCTATTGAAGGCATGACGCGAAGAAACGTTTACACTTACCAGATCTTAAATTACTGTAAGGGACGTGTCTTCGCGTTTTTTTTAACCCCCCACATTACCCTATGTCCAAATTGAATAAAGAAAAGGACAAGAAGATCTTCGTCCTCGACACTTCCGTTATCATTTTCGAACACAATAGTATTCTCAACTTTGACGAACACGATATTGGGATTCCAATAACCGTACTCGAAGAACTGGATAATTTTAAGAAGGGCAACGACACAAAAAATTTTGAAGCCCGCGAGTTCATTCGCTTGATCGACAAGCTGGCGAAAAATCAGATGCTCCATCAATGGAATCCTATTAACGGAAAAGGAAAAGGAAATTTCAAAGTGGTGATGGATACGGGAGGGACTGAACATGCAGACGCAAATAAAGTCTTTAACGAAGAAAAGCCTGATCACCGTATACTGAATGCTGCCCTTCTATTGCAAAAAGAGGAACGGGGCAGAAAGGTAACCTTGGTGAGTAAAGATATTAATCTGAGACTCAAAGCGAAGGCGTTGGGTCTTCATGCGGAAGATTATACCACTGGCAAAATTCAAAATATTAGTTCGCTGCATACAGGACGCACAATCGTTGAAAATGCAGATTCTGATGCGATTGACCTAATTTACGAGAAAGGATATTGTCCCCCTGAAGAAGTGCTTGGCAAGGATAAGCCAATGAAAAACCACTACTTCATTTTAAAAAACGGAAAGAAATCGGTGCTTGCCTTTTACAATTCAGCCAATGGTATGGTGGAGCAGGTGGAGAAACGAAATGCTTATGGAATCAAACCACGAAATGCGGAGCAGGCTTTCGCAATTCATGCGGTCTTAAAGCCGGAAATTAAATTGGTATCCATGCAAGGTGTGGCGGGTACTGGCAAGACCTTGATTGCACTGGCGGCCGCTCTGGAACAAAAGCGAGAATATAAGCAGATTTATTTAGCTCGTCCGATCGTCCCATTAAGTAATAAAGACATTGGATTTTTGCCGGGTGACATCAAATCAAAATTAAATCCGTACATGGAACCGCTTTGGGATAATTTGAAGTTCATTCAAAATCAATATAGCGAAAGCGACAAGGAATATTCAAGGATTACGGAAATGGTAACGAATGAAAAATTGGTAATTACCCCCTTGGCCTACATTCGAGGAAGAAGCCTGTCCAACATTTGTTTTATCGTGGATGAAGCCCAAAATCTGACACCGCACGAAGTGAAAACGATCATCACCCGGGCCGGAGAGAACACTAAAATTATTTTTACGGGTGACATCCACCAAATTGATACACCTTATTTGGATTCGCAAAGCAACGGACTTTCTTATTTAATCGATCGACTGAAAGACCATGAGCTCTATGCGCACATCACACTCGAAAGGGGAGAAAGAAGTGAATTAGCCAACTTGGCCAATGAACTCTTATAGCATCAAATCAGGTAACCTAAGGTTGCAAGATTTAGGTGTAATATGATGGATTTTGTTACGTTTAGAGCCCGCTAACTCTATATTGGTCTATAAGCCTCGTTACGGCCGGGAAATTCGCTTGTAAGATTTATCATTCCGAGTTTAGATTCCGGATGTATTCGACCTTTAAAGACGGATTCTTATCCCTACTTTTTGTACTGACTTTAGTAAGTCAATTACTTCAGGTTTCTTTGGGGTATTAAACTCAAAAACAAAGAAATATTATGTTATTCAAATGGGGCTTTAAATATTTTTCACTGGCCAAACAATTGGACTATTTGCGGAATCATGGAATTATGCTTGGATCACGGATGCGAAATGATCGCAAAGTTTTTCTTTACATGGTAAAAAGTTTTTTTGTAGAGGTAGTTTACAAAAACGACAGTATAGAGAAAGAACCCGAGCATCTTGAAATCTTTAATTCACTTAATAACCTTAACCACTATTTGGAAAAGGAATTTAAGACTTCGGTGTTTTGAGATAGATTATTTCTTTAGCGCTTTTAGCATCGTCTCGCCAATGAGTGCAGGAGATTCCACCACATAGATACCGCACTCGCTCATTATCTTCATTTTAGCAGCGGCAGTATCTTCGGCCCCACCGATAATGGCACCCGCGTGCCCCATTCTTCTACCAGCTGGTGCGGTTTGCCCTGCGATAAACCCAACAACAGGCTTTTTATTTCCGTTTTCTTTGATCCATCGTGCTGCCACGGGTTCATAGCTCCCCCCAATTTCTCCGATCATGACTATGCCTTCGGTCTCCGGATCGTTCATCAATAATTCAATAGCATCTTTTGTGGGTGTGCCGATAATTGGATCCCCACCAATTCCTATGGCAGTTGTAATACCCAAACCAGCTTTCACAATTTGATCAGCCGCCTCATAGGTGAGGGTGCCTGACTTGGAGACAATTCCGATTTTGCCTTTTTTGAAAACGAACCCTGGCATGATACCTACTTTCGCTTCTCCGGGTGTGATCACTCCCGGGCAATTCGGCCCAATTAATGTGGCATTATGATCCTTTACGTATTGTTTAGCGATCATCATGTCTTTAACGGGAATGCCTTCTGTGATGGCCACAATCACTTCAATACCCGCCTCGGCCGCTTCCATGATAGAATCGGCAGCGAATGCAGGGGGCACGAAAATAATTGAAACATCAGCTCCCGTTTTTTCTACAGCCTCTTTTACCGTGTTGAACACTGGCCGACCTAAATGAATCTGCCCCCCTTTTCCAGGGGTAACGCCACCTACTACATTGGTGCCATATTCAATCATTTGCCCGGCATGGAAAGTACCTTCAGTTCCAGTGAACCCTTGGACAATAACCCTTGAATTTTTATTAACTAATACGCTCATATCCAAATTTGTTAGTGCAACAAAATTAGGATAATTCTTCGGGCAGCCAAGAAATAAAAAAAGCCTCGTTTTTGGCGAGGCTTTGATCGAATTTATAATCTTACTTAGCGGATTTCAATTTATTCCTCAAAAGAAATTCTTCGTATCCATCCTTATAAGTTGGATTTTCCGGATCTAACTTGATGGCTTGCTCATAACAGGTAATTGCATCAACGAACAATTTCTTTTCTTCATAAACAGAAGCTAAAAGGTATTTATTGAAAGCCGTTTCTTCTTTTATTTCGGCCGTTTCTTCATTTAATTGTTTTTTTACCACCTCGTATCGGGCTGGTGCTAATCTTTTTAGCAAATGTTGTTCCGATTTGCTTTTGCCATCGTTCTTCGATTTTACTTCAACTAACACGGCCGTTTCGTTTGCGAATTTAGGATCGCTCAAATCGATTTGAACTGAATTTTCTGGTGTTTCGACTTTATACAATTCTTCATCAAACATGTTTTTCACCAAGACAATGTAAGGCGCTACCCCTTTTGATGACTCCCAATTGATGATCGCAATGTTATTGAAAACTTCGGCATACTGATTTTCGGGCAGAAAAACCTTGATATCTTCTAAACCACGGTGAACGGCCCCCGTTGCACTCAAGCGGTTTTTCTTGGCCTCCGCAGAGTTGCTACTCAGGATAAAATCAGTGTATTTATTCAAAACGCTTGTACCGGTGCCTACTTTGTTAGCCAAGTCGTCTACTTTGTAGCTGCCCGCTTGTTTCACTTCAAGTGGTTTTCCAGATACGTGGACTAATCCAACCGATGCGTTCTCTGAAATTTTCAGTTCGTCTCCTTTTTTTAGCTGTGCTCCCGTTTTGATGGGCTGCCATGTGTCGCCCGACTTTACCTCATTGGCACCTTTATTAGCCAAGACTCTAAAAGTATAGTCCTGTGCTTGCGCAAAGAAAGGAATGGATAAAATGCCAACGATAACTAACTTTTTAAGTTTTTTCATGGTTTTTATGTGGTTTGCTCATACGAAGTTATAAAAATCATGCCAATACTCCGTCTAAGTTTTTTATTTTAATACTTTTTTCCTTCGCTTGGTAAGCCAGTTCTCTGTTATTGTTTGAAGCGGTTTTAATAAATCATAACAAGGACCAACCAATGCAGAAATGGCAATGGCCACTGTTAAGTCAAGTTTAAAAGAGAACAAAGCAAAAGTTTCGACAACCATAAATGATATGAGAATTATTTGCAAAATCTGGATAATAACAGAAAGCGCATCATACCAAATGGGCAATTTTTCATCGATAACTTTAAAAAGTGCAACGGTAAAAACGCAAAGCAAAATGGCTATAATATATTTTTGCCATTCTGCTAGCTGATTGATATAATCTTCGTTTAATATCATGATGACCGTATTAGCATGGATAACGGGACCAAACATGTCTGGGTTTGCACGGCCTGCAATACTTTTATTTAGTGGCGTAAAGTATTTATCCTCCCAAGCGGGGTCACCAAAGTATTTACCCAGAAATCCCATTATCACGATTTTGTCTTTAAAAAGACTCGGGTCAAAATTTTCGGCCATAACGTCATCCACATCAATATCGTAGCATAGGAGGCGGAAATGGCTTTGCTCTAACTCAAGATTTCGAAGCGTTTTCAATCGTACATCTACCGTTTCTGCATTTCCTCTAAAATTGATGAGTTCTTCTTCATTATTTCTATTGAGAAATTTCATAGTCTTCAACGAATCGTATTTCATTGCAAGGTTTACTGAAAAGGCATACTCCATTTTCCCATTAACCGCTTTTTGAGGATTAATTGACCTGCATTCTTTTATGTCTTCCTGATAATTGGCATCGGTAGGAAGATTAGCAAATCCGTGATCTGCAAAATCACTAAATATAGGATCGGATAACTCTAAAGAATCATAGAAGTGTTCGGCATCTGGGTTCTTCGATGTTTCTGTTTTTGGCAGAAGTTTTGAAACAAGGACTACGTTTCCAGCTTCTCGGATGGCGTCACTAAGAAGTAAATTCCCAAATGTGTCCAAAAGTTGTGGGCAATTAATACTATCCCTCAATCCTCCCTCGCAATTAAAATAGCTATCGATGCCAATAACCTTTGGCTTATATTTACTTATGATTTGAAGTTCTTGTGCGATTTCTCTTCTCGAGAGATTTCCAATGTTGACCAAAACAATTCGTTGATCAATATTTGGGTCTTCCCTGAGATTTGAAAAAGCATGATCAGTCAATTCAAACTGACCTAGAGCTTGAGAAACAGGATCAAACGCTGTGAAAAGTTTTAAATCAGAGATGATTGCAACCATCCAAAGCATAAAGAAGACAAATACGGTTACGTAAATACATTGAAACCAAAATTTTATCATAGGGAACAGGTTATAGGGTAAATTTAGATATTTAGGAAATAAGATACCACACGACATTTTGAAAAGAACTCATCCTTATCTAAATAAGAACAACCTTGAGCATGAAATTGAGGAAGGAAATACCGTGTCACTCGCCCGCGCCATCACGCTTTGCGAGAGCTCAAAAATTTCGGATCGTAAGTCAGCGAATGAATTATTATATAAACTTCTTCCGCATACTGGCCGTTCTCTTCGCATCGGCATTACGGGATCGCCTGGTGTTGGCAAAAGCACTTTCATCGAATCTTTTGGTAAATACTTGACCTCATTGGGGAAAAAAATTGCCGTGCTGGCCATTGATCCGAGCAGTGAAAAAACCAAAGGCAGCATCTTGGGTGATAAAACGAGGATGGAAGAACTGGCAAAAGATCCAAATGCATTTATTCGGCCAACGGCTTCCAGTCAAGCGTTAGGTGGCGTGGCCAATGCCACACGCGAAGCCATTCTATTATGCGAAGCGGCAGGTTTTGATATCGTGCTGGTAGAAACGGTGGGCGTTGGTCAATCGGAAACTGCCGTTAGAAATATGGTTGATTTTTTTTTATTGCTGCAGTTGGCGGGTGCAGGCGATGAACTGCAAGGCATCAAAAAAGGAATCATGGAGATGGCCGATGGCATTGTCATTACCAAAGCCGATGGCGATAATGCAAAACGCTCAAAACAAGCACAGGCCGCATACCAACATGCTTTACATTTGTTTCAAGCTTCGGAATCGGGCTGGCAGCCAAAAGTGCTCACCACTTCGGCCATCGAGAAAAAAGGAATTGAAGAAATATGGAAAATGATAGAAGGCTATCACCTTTTTGCCAATAAGAATAATTTCTTATCAAAGAATCGCGGACAGCAGAATTTGCAATGGTTTCGCGAAAGCTTGGATAGGCAGATAAGGGAAAAGATATTCCAATCAAAACGATTGGCGGCAAAGATCAGGACTTATGAAAAGAAAGTGATGGATGAAAAAGTTGTCCCTTCAAAAGCGGCCGAGGAAGTTGTAAGGATTTTAAGAGAATTCTGAAGGCACAGGAAACGCGTTCCGTAGGGATGCATGGTGGCCATGGGAATTTGAAGTGCTTTGAAAAAATAAGCCGAAAATGAAAATCTATTTTTTGAGACCTAAATTTTCTTTCTTAAAACCGAAGGGGCAATGTCGGCATCCGCTTTCACAGCAATACCCTCTTTTGCGGTGATACTTTTCAGTGAACACCATTAATCCGTTTTCAAAATAATAATCTTCGCCTTCTTTTAATTTTTCTTCCGGACTCACGTGCTGTCAATTTTTTTTGAATTCAGCCGGTTCAAATTCTCCGATTGGCATCCCCGGAGGTGGAGGAAGTAACGTGTCTACTTTATAGTCGTCCGGATTTTCTTCTAAAGAATTTATCTGTTTGATGATATAATTATAGCTGGCCTTCCAATCTTCATCCGTGCTGGCTCGGCTCGTCAACCAAGCTTTTAGTTGATCTAATTTCAAAAAAGCAATTGCTCGCGATTCTGCACTCGCATTTTTGTGTAAGGCCAGCTTTGCCAGGTTAGTGAACAAAGCATAATTGGTAGCCATTTGCACGGTGGCCTCAAAACCAGTTTTGGATGCTGACTTAAAAGTGACATTGACTAACCGATCAATCACGTTTTCTAAGCTTGGCAATTTAGGATTACGGCCATGATGTTCTATCAACCGATTTGCCCGCGCTGGGTGTAAGACCAAACTGAATGTCATGTCCGCAGCTGTTTCTGCTGCCGAGATTGGATCAAACGTTAATTCCGTTTTTATTTTTATCATTTCGCGATGGCGCGAATATCCGAGCGCTCGTGGCGGAATTAGTTTTAAAATCCGTTCTGGTAAAGCCAGCGAGGACGGATCAACTGTTTTTAAAACAGCATCCAAGGCTTTCGTTTCCTGTTCGGGCGAGAGCAATTCAGCCACCGGTTGGCCATCTCCTCGCAATGCATAGCGGTAGTTCAAGCCACCAATCATTTTTACAGCAGCCTCCAACTGATAGCGATGGAAGAAATATACCGGCACCAATACTTCTTCGAGTGTAGCCATTGGTGCGCCCGGTTTAATATTATTTTCCCCGAAATTCTTCAAGGCCACCGACCTGATTTCTAACGAACGATTCAGCTCATCAACCGGATCTTTGCCGGTGTCCCACAAATGAGCATACGGATGTGCACTGCCCAGAGGCCTTGCATCTTGATCCGATAAGAAGGTTAGCCCAGCCTTAATTGAATTTTGTACGATATCATTCAATGCTTTGTCTTCATCGGTTCCTTCCGGAAAATCCTGATACCCATAAGCGATTGAAACTTTGTCAAAGGCTCCGATTTTGGTATCGTAGGCTTCACTTAAATCAATTTTACCGTTTAAGATTTTTGCATTGGGATGCGGATAATCCATTACGGAAGAAAAATTTTCGGTGCTGGAAGAATACGCGTGAGCCAACCCTAAGGTATGCCCGACTTCATGAGCGGCCAATTGTCGCAATCGTGCCAACGCCATTTGTTCCATTTGTTTTGAGGCTGGCTTGCCCTCTTCATAAGGCGCGAGCAAACCTTCGGCAATTAAAAAATCCTGACGGACACGAAGTGAACCCAACACCACATGTCCTTTTATGATTTCCCCAGTGCGTGGATCGGTAATGCCTCCACCGTACGACCAGCCACGCGTGGAGCGGTGAACCCAGTTGATGAGGTTGTAGCGAACATCCATTGGGTCTGCCCCTTCGGGCAACAATTCAACTTGAAAGGCATTTTTATAACCAGCTGCTTCAAAAGCCTGGTTCCACCAACGTGTACCTTCCATCAATGCAGCCCGAATAGGTTCGGGTGCACCCGGATCCATGTAGTAGATTATTGGATCTACGGCTTCGCTCACTGCAGCTTTCGGATCTTTCTTTTCCAAACGATGACGGGTAATAAAACGCTTCTCTAAAGGTTCACTGATTGGGGTGGCATAATCGTAATAAGAAATGTCGTAGTAGCCAGCACGGGGATCAAATTTGCGGGGTTTAAAATTGTTGTCGGGAAGTTGGATGAAAGAATGATGCTCACGCACAGTCACACTTGATGCGGTGGGTGTCACCGATCGGATGTATTCGCCCGAGGGTTGACCTGTAAAAGTTAAGGTTACTTCAATCTCCGTGTTCTGAGGAAAATTTTTGGTTCTCGGTAAATAAAATGCTGATCGTGATTTGTCAAGAGAATAGGTTCCTTGTTGTGCCATCTTTAATCTCCCAATTACTTCGTGCGCATCTTGCAACAAAAAGTCAGAAGCATCTACTAAAATTTTATTTCCCTCTTCGGCTTCTACGGTAAAACCCCAAAGTACAGATTGTGCAAAGGACTCGGTAACGGCTTTTCGTTCGGCTTCGTTGTTGCTTAGTGCGCGGTAAAAATAGTTGGGCTCAATCATCAGGATTTTTGGACCCCTGCGTTCAAATTTTACAATTCTCTCACGACCCAATTGATTGCGGTCTAAGCCAATGTCGTTTGAGCCGATGCCCGCGGGAAGAGACGGTACATATAAGAACTCCGTGTCGAGTTTATCAATGATGAGATGGATTTTGTCTTGCTTTTCGTCATAATAAAAATCGAAGTAGCCTTCCTGTTTTTTCATGCCAGCCACTTTCGCTTCGAGGGTCGAAACTTGAGTAGGTGGGGCGGGTGTTTCTTGTTTTTTCTTTTGTGCGATCAAGTTGATCGAAGTAAAAAATAGAAGAACTAGGGCTACTTTGTTCATAGGAATTTTATTTTGACTGGAAATATAACGCTGAAATTCTTAAGGATAATAATCTAAATGATGAATGGTTGGCTAAAGTATCGGAGCCTCCATTGAAACCACAAACTAATAATTTGACGTCATCGCGATCACCAGCGAGGAGGGCGGGAAGGGCGAAGCGATCTCCGGTCCCGATAACAATATGGATCAGGAAGAAGATTGCTTCGCGCAGCCCCACAAATCCATCGCAGGTGCTCGCAATGACGGTTACAACTTTGTAATTCCAATTGCTAACGCAAGGATCATATGATCATGTCGGGAGCTTCAACAAAATCACCAAGTAAAATTAACCCTCAAATAACCACTTCGCCCACGGGTGTTGTAACCCGAGATTTCCTGGTAATTCACATTGAAAATATTTTCCATTTTTGCCATGAAGGAAATCCATTTTTTTAGTCGGTAATAAACACCTGCATCGATTAACTGGTAGGTGGCCACAGGCTGCTGGTTTAGTGCGCCAAAGGGCCCTAAGGTGGGATCGTAAAAGGAATCGGTGCGCCTTCCGGCAACGCGGTAATAAAAGGAAAAGGAAAGTGATGACTTTACCTGATACTTCAGCTCAGCAAAAGCAGTGACCTTTGGCCGCCTCACCAAGTTGTTGAATGTCCCGTCATTGGAAGTGATGAACGCACCGTTGGAATACAATTGAACGTGGTTGCCCCCTGTCTTTCCTGCATCTAAATCAGATTGATTGTACATGATTTTTCCTTGGAGCCAGGTTACATTTCCACTTAGGCTCAAGCTGTTCGTAGCCATCCATCTGCCAGATAGCTCCACACCATTCACTTGTTGTTTCGATAAATTCAAATACGTGTCACCCAAGTAATCGGTATACGACAAATTTTGAATAGGCGTGGCTTTGTTCCACAGGTAAACAAAATCAATCAAATGAGAAGTGGTGGTTTGAAAAAGAGCAGTGGTCAAATAACTCCCGTCTTTGAATTCCTTTTTAAAGCCGACTTCATATGACAATGACCGCTCTGGCTGCAACGATCGGTTCCCCAGACTTGTGTATGCACCGTAACTGATGGTAGGATCAAATAACTGGTACAAGGAAGGTGCGTTGTATGCGCTGCTCATTGATGCGTAGAGTAGCGAAGACGGAGAAATTGCATAGGAAGGATTGATATCGTAGGTAAAGAAATTTCCAAAGAGGCTGTGATTGCTTAACCGTGCACCAGCCGAAAGTCCCAATTTTTTTTGTGATCCTCCGTGCCATGATGCTTGCGCAAAGCCGTATCGCGTGGTGGCACGCGTTGGAATAGTATCGTAATTGGTTGTCGAGACGAAGCTTCCATATTCGCTAGACGGACTGGAGTAAGTTAGTGTATTGAAATTCATACGTTCTTCATAAGCTCCGCCACCCACAATTCCAGTGATATCTTTATGATGATAATTTAATTGTAATTCATTTGTATTCAAGCGGCCTTCATAAACTCCTTTGAAATAATTTCCGTCATATTGTGTAGGGCTGATTTTGGATGAATCGTTTTCATTGGTGCGTTTGGAATGACTCCACGATCCGTTTCCTACGAGCTTCAGTTTTGAATTTAATTGATAGGTCAACGAATAGTTTATCTGGTCGCGCATAAAATTAACATAGTCGTTGTTGGCGGGAGTAAATGCCCCCGCATCAATGTCAGCATGTTGAGTTGTTGATTTATAGGAAACAAAGGCATCGAATCCATTTTGATGATAGCCTGCTTTCAGGTAACCATCCGTTTTTCGGAAGCCTGCATTCCGGGGAGGAAGGAACAGTGTTTTGGCCGTGTCAATCGCTGGCTTGAGTCCGTTCACGTGCTGATCGAAAAGGGAGCCATTAAAATACAAGCCGTTTTTAAAACTATAATTGAGGCTGGCATTGGTGGTGAGTGTAGCTGTGCCATGTCCAAATGTTCCCGTTTGAACTGATCCGCTGCCACGCAGTCCGGGGTTGCCATTTTTTTTGGTGATGATGTTTATCACACCGCCAATCGCCCCACTGCCGTAAAGTGTGCTGTGCGATCCCTCGATGATCTCAATTCGTTCCACGTTGGTAAGTGAAAGTTCGGAGAGATCAATAGCATCGTTGGGGGAAGAAGGATCGGTAATGCGCACCCCGTCCATCATCACCTTCACTTGGTTACTATTGGAGCCACGCATAAACAGACTTTGGTTAGTGCCGGGAGTTTGGTTACTTCCGACAATGTAAATTCCCGGTTGTTTGGATAGTAGGTCGCCAACAGAATTGTACACTGAATTTTGAATCACATCAGCATTAATGACGGTGACGCTGCGCGGTGTTTCCAAAATTTTCTGATCGAACCGCGAAGCGCTCACGATCACTTCGTCTAAGGTTTTTGTTCGCGCGGAGTCTGTTTGTGCGCATACTTCTGCTAGTGCAGCATTCGCGAAGGCGAAAGCAAAAATGATTTTTCTCATAGTTTTTTTGTTGTTTAGTTAACTAACTATGAGCCTTGAAGAGAAAAAGAGAATAGACCAATTGGTATTGGCTACTCATCGCCTTTCAACCCGAAAGCTCTGATTATTATGAACTGGTGGCAGGTCTCCTGGCTCTCCATTTGTTGATGCCTTCCCATGGTCCCGATAAGAATCGGGACGCCACAGTGGCTTTAGAATTCAACAAACCGGTTGAAATTATTTCTACCGGAATAGGATCACAGTTGCGGGGACAGCTTCCGTATTGCACGGAATTCCCTTTTAATCACCTGAAAGTGTAACCTTGCAGGCAAACCATTTGTCCGGTGCAAACATAAATAAATTTTTTAAATGACTATCTTTGCCCCATGCTAATTGAAAGAACGGATAAAGAAATAATCATTAGATTGGGGGTTTCGATAGATACCGATAAATTGAATGACCTTCTTAATTATGCACGTTACCAGGAATTGACATCCAAGTTTAAGGTAAGCCAAAAGCAAGTAGATGCCCTCTCGAAGACGATTAATAAAAAGTGGTGGGCGAAAAATCAAAAACGAATTTTAGGTTAATAGCGTTAGCCAATGCTAAAGCGTTATCCGCATAAGATCGTTGTTGACACCAATATCGTTTTCAGTGCAATTCTTAATACATCAAGCAGAATAGCTCAAGGTTACCTACTATTTTTTCTGACTTTTATTTCGTGCCTTTCGAAGAAAGAAGCCAAAAATCAATTTATCAATGTTGATTTAAAATACGCCCAAGGCTTTTCAATTAAAGACCTAACTAATGGAAACAAAATCGTAGAAGTTGGTTATCCCTACCAAGGCGCTACATCAGGTTATAAATATTTGCTCGTGCAGAAGGGAAATGAAATTCCTACTCACGCAAAGGAGGTTCAGGTCATTCGCATTCCGATTGAGTCGATTGTTTGCACTTCCACTACGCATATTCCTTTGCTTGATTATTTGAATTCCACCGACAAGCTTGTCGGCTTCCCAACCACCGACTACATCAGTTCTGAATCCACGCGAAAACGAATTGACGAAGGAAAAGTAAAAGACCTCGGCATCGATAGAGGCATGAACCTGGAAGAATTATTTCTTTTGAAACCGTCTTTGGTAATGGGCTACACGATGACCAGCGACTTAGGGCAGTTAAAGAAAATCAAGGAACTCGGAATTCCGGTTGTCATCAATGCCGAATATCTGGAGAAACATCCACTTGGTCGTGCAGAGTGGATCAAGTTCATGGCTTTGTTTTTAAATAAAGAGCAGCAAGCCGATTCAGTTTTTAACGTTATCGAAAAGGAATATTTAGCAACGCAGGTATTAGTAAAAGATGAATCCAAAAGGCCTACTGTGATGAGCGGCATTGTCTATGGTGATGCTTGGTTTATGCCAGGCGGGAAAAATTATGCGGCCCAACTTTTGGAAGATGCAGGGTGCAATTATTTATGGAAGAATACTGATAACAATGGTTATTTACAACTTAGTTTTGAATCCGTATTCGCCAAAGCCAAAGAAGCTGATTTATGGATTGGGGTTGCCGATTTTCATTCACTGAAAGAAATTGAAACATCCGATAAACGATACGCACTGTTTAAACCTTTTAAAGAGAGAAAAGTATTTAATTACAACGCCAGAACCGGAGCAAAGGGAGGAAGTGAATTTTTGGAATTGGGTTATTTAAGACCCGATTTGATTTTGAAAGATTTGGTGAAGATTGCACATCCAGATCGTTTACCAGACTATCAACTTTATTTTTACAGAAAGTTGGAATAGATAAACCGTTAAAGTTACCCGTTAATGGTTGGAGTTAGCTAATAACGGATAACCATTAGCACTTCACAACGACTTTCTCAAATAAATATTCCCGTACTTCGATTCAAAAGAATAATGAGAACCAACACCAGGCTTCGCAGAAACCACCGTATGAAAATCCTCGAATACGCCATCGTTAAATTTTAGATCAAGGTTGGTATATATCTGACCATAGTTGGTGGTAGCTTTCAGGTCGCCAATTGATTTTTCTGAGAGCGCTGCATCAACAGCGCCATAGGTTGATTCGGCAACAATTGGCCCAGAGTAGTCTTTTATTTCTATCGTTCCATAAGTAGAGAGCACTTTGGTTTCAATATTCTGTGGCACTTTAATCTCTAAAACAATTTCAATATCCGATCCCCAAGACATGCTATTGTATTCGCGACCGTTCTGGTCTGCGTACTTTTGGTAGTCGGCTTTGGTTTTAAACATGATTTTTTTACCGTTTTGTTTTATGGTGATCCGATGAGGAAGTTTTTTTAAATTGGGGATAGTTCCAGTAATCGAAATCTCATTTCCGGACGTGGTGTTCTCAAGTAAAAAAGCATTGTCATTTTCACCTCCGTTGATGCTCACGGTTCCTGTGATGGAAATCTCCTGTTTATCCCAGGTGCTTACTTTGATCAATTGAGGATAATCAAAACTCATTTTTATTTTTTGTCCGGTTTGAACCGCAATGGTTTTGTTTATGGGCGTCTGTGCGAATGCCTTTACAGAAAATAAAAGCAGGAAAAGAAATAGTTTTGTCTTCATAATCAAGATTTTTAAAGCCACGAGCTGTGAGCTACAAGTTCCGAGTAAATTGCGGCTAGCTCGAAGCTCGTAGCTAATGACTCAAGCTATTTCTTTCTTAAATAAATCTTCCCGTAACTTGAATTCAGATCAATCTTCATACCTCCACCGTTAATTTTGCCGTTCACGCGGTCATCATACCGCACCATGTCTCCTTGCTTATCGTATTCAATTTTGAAATCAGCGGCCGCATAAAGTGCACCGTAAGAAGTGCTCATTTTCAAATCGGCTTTTATCGTGACGGGCAGCGTCACATCTACGTAGCCATACACGGAAACAATGGAGATGGGGCCTTTTACATTGTCGCTGAAATTAGCTTCCACATGACCATACACACTTTTTACGGTCATCGGTCCGGTAACGTTTTCCAGTTCTATGCTGTTATAGGTGGCGGAGACTTCAATTTCGTTTTCCATGTTTTTGAATTTTGCTTCCCCACCGTATTGTGACTCGTGCTGGAATGAAACGATCACCCCTTTTGGAACCAAAATTTTGATGCTTGGAGAATTCATTTTTCTAAGTTGACGGACCTCCACGACATTGCCCTTGTCGACTACGTTGACACCCAGCCCTGTGTTGTCTTCGAGGCCAAGGCCATTGATGGCGCGTAGGCCTTTTGACCGATCGTCTTCATCTTTATCATTGTCATGGTCTTTTCCCGAGGTGAATATGATTTCATTGCCCGTTGTTCCTTCTACGGTAACACGCCCTGCGTAGATTTCCAGGCGCCCTGTGGTTTTCGCAATTTTAAAATCCTGAGCCAAAGCGGCACAGATTGTTGCTACCATTATGCCGATTATCAATACTAATTTTTTCATGACTTTAGTTTTTAATTTTTTTTGTTGAATTTTTTTTAAGAAAGTTTTAATATTCCTGAGTGAGCTTCATCTTTTACGGCTTTCATCACTTTTTCATCGTGCGTGATTTTTTGTAATTCATTCACCACTTGTTTCTCTTTCATTTCCACGAGCAATCGAATCAAAGCAATTTGTACCATCGGATCTTTTTGCGTGGACAAGGCGGTGAGCAATGCTTTGCGCACGTGGCTTTGCTGATAAAATTTGCCCAGTGCTTCGAGGGCAGCGAGCCGCACGTTGGTATTGGGATCCTCATTCATTGTCTTGACCAACACGTTGACAATCTCATCATCAGGTGCAGAGAGCTCATAAGCTACGGTGGCGCCCATGACGCGCTGACTTGCCGATTGTTGGTTCTCCAACATGGCCAACATCATTTTTTTATTCGTTTCCATCTCTTCTTTCAATTGAGCCAGCTCCTGATTGTTTTGTCGTGTGGTGTTGATCCAATTTCCGATGACGATGCCAACCATGACCAGCACAACTGCGGCAGCAACACGTAGCAACCAGGGTTGAAAGAACACTTGCTTTTTCTTACTTGTGGTCTGTGTCGATGTAGACCACGCATTTTCCGGCTTGTTCTCTGATTTTGAAATTTCGCCTTGCAATGCTTTTTCAAAATTTTGTTTCAACGAATGAGTAGGCGCAGCTGCTTTTAAATGCTCCATCAAATTCATGACTTCCTTCAATTGCGCATAAAGCTTTGCACTGCTTTCGTTGTTGGTAAGTTCCTTTTCTATTATCGCCTGATCGGTATTGTTAAGTTTGCCATCGATGTATTCGATCAACAGACTTTCTAATTTTTCTTTTTCCATAATTTCAAATTTTAACCCACCCGTGGTCTGTGTCGACACAGACCACTGAATCTGGATTTAATTTATTTCTTTCCATAAGCCTTACCCTCAACCATGGTTCGTGTCGACACGAACCACGACCTCAGGATTTTTTAATTTATTTTTTCCAGTTCAAAATAATGTTCTCTCAATTTCCCAATAGCACGATGCACTTTCACTTTAATGTTGGCCACCGTGGTGTCCATGATCGCGGCTACTTCCTCATACTTCAAGTGTTGAAAACGGGTGAGCACCAACAGTTCACGCTGCTCTTCACTTAACTTTGCCAGCGATCGGTGCAGCAACTGCTCGCGTTCATCAGTGTTATCCTCTGATTCAAAAATTCGATCACTCATTTTCTCCACATCAATGTGGCTTCTTGTTTTATTTTTAGATGACTGATAATGATCAGAAAAAACATTTCTCGCCATCTGGTAAATCCACGATTGAAACCGGTTGCCTTCGCGATAGCTTTGCCGGTATTTTATCAACCGTAGAAAAACATTTTGTGCCAAGTCTTCGGCCAACATGCTGTCGCTGGTCATCTGACGAAGAAAATTGAAGATCCGCTTGTTGTACCGGTCAAACAGCACCGAAGCCTGCTGAAGCTCACCGTTTTTCACGGCTTCCATAATCTGTTCATCGGTAGTCAAGGCGCGGGGTATTTTCAATTTTCGTGTTAGTTACCGGATGGGGTGAGAAAGGTTACACCTTCGTTAAAGTTATTAGTTAATAAGCTGCAACTGTCAGTGGTAATTAACTATTAGCTGATTAACCATTAACAAATAACGGATAACGATTAACCGATTCCTTAGTATTTTCACGCAAATTTTCCATTATGCCTGTCAAACGTCCTGCCATTGGGTTTATCTTCATTACCTTATTATTAGACGTCACCGGTTGGGGCATTATCATCCCCGTGATGCCCAACCTCGTTCGCGAACTTTTAGGCGGTAGCACCAGTAATTTAGCTAGTGTGAGTCTGGCGGCCACCTATGGCGGGTGGCTGATTGCATCGTATGCCATCACTCAATTTTTTTGTGCGCCCATTGTAGGTGGTCTCAGTGACCGGTTTGGACGTAGGCCTGTTTTATTGGGCTCATTATTTGGGTTTGGCATCGACTATTTGGTCATTGCCTTTGCACCTAGTATTATTTGGTTGTTTGCCGGACGGATTATTGCCGGGGTGATGGGTGCGAGCTTCAGCACGGCTGGGGCATACATTGCTGATATTAGCACACCTGAAAAGAAAGCGCAAAACTTTGGCATGTTGGGCGCAGCCTTTGGATTGGGTTTTATCATCGGCCCTGGTATCGGGGGTTTTTTAGGCAACTACGGATCGCGCGTGCCTTTCTTTGCCGCGGCTGCACTGGCGCTGCTTAATTTTTTATATGGCTATTTTATTTTGCCGGAATCGCTCAAAGAAGAAAACAGAAGAAAATTTACCTGGGCAAGAGCGAACCCAATCGGTACTTTTAAAAGTCTGTTTCGTTTTAAAGTGGTCGTAGGGTTGTTTGTTTCGTTGGCCTTGGTGTATATCGCGGGTCATGCAGTGCAAAGCAATTGGTCGTATTACACCACCGAAAAATTTAACTGGACACCTGGGCAAATTGGACTTTCCTTAGTGGTGATTGGCGTAGCCGTATCTGTTGTTCAGGGTGGGTTAATTCGGGTTATCATTCCGAAACTTGGCCAACAGCGCAGCGTGTATATTGGATTGGCGCTCTACGCACTTGGATTTTTATTGTTTGCCTACGCTACCGAGGCTTGGATGATGTATGCCTTCACCGTGGTGTATTGTATGGGCGGCATTGCCGGTCCCGCATTGCAAGGCATCATGTCTGAAGTATTGCCCGCCAATGAGCAAGGCGAATTGCAAGGCGGTTTTACCAGCATGATGAGCGCCTCTTCGATAATCGGTCCTCCAATCATGAATGGATTGTTTGCTTATTTCACCGGCCCGAAAGCCCCGATTTATTTTCCGGGCGCTGCGATGTTGCTAGGCGCAGTGCTTACGCTTGCCAGTGCGATATGGGCGAGAAGTAGTATGAAGAAAAACATGAAGCCAGTGGAGGTGAAGGCTGAATGAATTATTTATATCTTGGTAATGAAGAAATTATTTTAGACTGGAAACTTCTTTGAGGAAAGCCTATTTGTTTGGATCCGATGCCCAGGGGAACAGGATTCAACAACATGAGAACCTGTTAGGAAAAAAGTTGATTAGTTTCAGAAAGAATTCATGCCTCAAGGATAAATTGATGTCTTTCGGAAAGACTTGCGTCCTTTCAGATTTTCTTAATGATTGAAAATTAATCTTTCCAACCATCGTCTCCCGTTTTCGGGGACGATGGTTTTAACGTTACTTTTTAGTTTCCAACGAAACTTTTCGCTGCTCATCATCAAAATACAGTTCATTGAACAACAGCTTGAAGGAGCCTTGTACTGACCACGAAAGGTAATCTCTGGTCCTTACAAAATTAACTTTCCATTTCCAACTGGTTGTATTTGCGTTTTGTTTTCCTAACTTCAAATCATTGAGCGGTGAATGGTACAGTGTCAAAATTCCGCGACTGCCGTTGCGATTCGGAAATTGTTTAAATTAGGACATAAAATAAGACTATTATGAACGAATTAAATATGGAGAAGGAAAAACTTGAGATTATCAAATGGGTGACTAGTCTTAGGGACGATACAGCTATTGAGCGCCTGAAAATGCTGAGGGTGAATCCAAAAAAAATAGATTGGTGGAACGAAATAACTGACGAGGAGAAAACGGCAATTGACAAGGGACTGGCAGACATTAAAGCTGGACGAGTAAAACCACATAAGGAAGCTAAAAAGCTATATGAAAAGTGGTTATAAATTGCTCTGGTCTGAAAGGGCATTGGCGGACTTACAAAAGATTATAAACTATTTAACTGAAAACTGGACTCAAAAGAAATTCAGAATTTCGCCAGGCGACTCAATAAACGACTTGATCTAATAACCATTAATCCAAGACTGTTTCCAAAGACTACAAAGAGAAAAAATGTGAGGAGATCCGTTCTTACGAAACAGACGGTAATCTATTACAAAACAAGTGAGAACACAATAAACATTGTGACGCTTTTTGACCCTCGCCAAAATCCAATGAGGTTAAGGTTATAGGTTGCTTATCACAACCCAAGTTGTATTTGTCCCTGACGAGCACGAAAACAAATGCACTCTTTATTTTATCAACGTTACTGGCCGAGACTAGGTCTCTTTCCAACCATCGTCTCCGTTTTCGGGGACGATGGTTTTAACGTTACTTCTTAGTTTCCAACGAAACTTTCCGCTGTTCATCCACAAAATACAATTCATTGAACAACATCTTGAAGGTGCCTTGCGCCTGACCACGGAAAGTAATCTCTGGTCCGTAAGCAATTAACTTTCCATTTCCAACCGGAGCTTCAAACGCTACAACACCACCTTTTAAGTACGATGCACCCCAGGCCCAACCACTACGCAGCGGATTTTCATTTGTGAACCAGGCCAATGGTTTCACTTTTCCCTGCACGATGGCTTCCGGTGATAAGTTGAAGACGGGACTGTTTTCAAAATACACATCTGTTTTTTTAGCCATGCCCCAGGTCGCGCCTTCAGTAGAGTCAAGATGAACGCGGAGGATGCTTCCGGGCACGTAATATTTGTCGTTGGGTAATTTTCGTTCTTCCCCATTTACAATTTCGGTCAGGGCATTTTTTACAGGCAACCCAAGATGATAAGCTAAGTTAGTGCTCGTGCCGATAGTCACAATCTTTCCGCCTGCTTCCATGAATTTTTTCAATTCAGGAATTGATTTCTCTTTCGTTATTTTCCCCATCGTGTTTTGATATTCCGCAGGGATTTCTTCTAACGTGGGCTCTTTCCGGTTCGCTTCCCACTCGGGGACCTCTTCTTTTCCTATGGCCGGAATCCCACGTGTTACAAAAACGATGATATCATATTTATCGCGGAGATTGCCGGCATCGATGGTTTTAGGGTAAATGAAGTCGGCATTGAAATGATATTGCTCCATCAGCCAGCGCACCCAACCTGCGGGCATTGAGCCACCATAAGGATTCCATAAAGCAATTCTTTGTGTGGAAACTTTAGCCAATCCATTGGTAGGCTTTTTGGAAACACCATTGATTTTTAAGCCAAGACTTGTCGCCTCCTTTTCTAAAATACTCTTTGCTTTGGCGCTAAAGGGAACATAGAAGGTGCCTGCACCCTGTTCTCCATTTTTATCTGCAAGGCCATCAGTGAGCCGATAGACACTTACTCCTTCTTTCAATAAATCGTTTACAGCCGCAAAGGAATTATTCGTCTTTGCATTTAAAAGATAACCTGCCGTGGCTTTGGCATCCAGACTACCGGGAGCGTTTTGCAATTCGCCAAAGTTGACTTGCTCAAAAGGGCCATCAAAAGGTTCAAGAAGGCGATCGAACTGTACACCCATCTGGTAGGCCAACGTCCAGCCCGCTGCATCGTAAGGTCGAACAGGAGGGCCGCCCGGGTATTGAAAATCATTGGGATGATCTTGTGGCTCGAACATATCAAGGACATGCGGGCGAAACGCTTGGTTCGTTTTCACGATGTAAGATCCGGCCGGGTACTTTTTCTTTTCCACTGTAAAATCCGATTTTGCCTTCTCAATACGGATACCTGTTTTGATTAAGGCATTTATAAATTTTACAGCCGTTGGAAAATCGGGTTGATTGGATGGAATAATATAACCGCGAGCATCCCGCTTGGCGGTCACCTTGAAAAGGCTGTCGTAATATTTAATCGGTATTCCGAAGCCTCCCATGAGGTTGGTGTTAAAAGATCGTTCCCGTTTTTTTTCATCTTTTTTTGGTCTGTTTTTATAAGCGGTAGAAATGGCTTCAATGCGGCTGGGGTAAGGTGTCCAGTAATCTTCGTTTCCTTTATTGATAGAGTTTTTCCCCATGCGATAAATATTGTAAAGCAGATGATCGCTATTGCGCGCGGCATAATCCAAAACAGCATAATTTAAGGAGAGCGAATAATCAATGGATTGTTTGAAATGCCACATCTGAGGGACGACTGGATAAGGCGTGTTGTTGTTGGGGATGAGCCTTGAAGGAACCAACGGGATCTCAGCAGGCGTGGGGCTGCCCACAATTTCAGTTAAGAGGCCGATCATATTGTGGAAGTGGGTGGTTGTGCGCAATCCACCATTGTACCAGGTGGAGAAAACGGAACCACCAAGTCGCGTGTAGCCGGGTTTATTTTCCGTATTAAGCCGATTAATCATGGAGGCACCTACGGCATCAATACCCGTAATCATGCCTGGCTCAAACACATAGTTAAACGGATCACGATAGGGTGGCCCGGCAACCACCGAACCGGCAGGGCCACTTTGATGATGGTTGTACATGATCTGCGGAATCCACTCGACAAATAATTGACGCCCCATGTTTTGCGTCTCCTTCATGTTCATGATAAAGAAGTCACGGTTGTTATCGTGACCGACATATTTTTGATAAAGCCGCGGTAAATGATCCAGCGACCTTTTTCCGGGAACGAGATTGCGCATGTACCAATTGGATACCAACTCCTGCCCATCGGGATTGGCGTGGGTGAATAATATAATTACATGATCTAGAATTCTCAATGTTTCCGGATCTGTTCTTGTGATGAGCTCGTAAGCAGTTTGAATCAACTGATTTGTACCTACGGTTTCGGTGGCATGAAGACCGCCATCAATCCATACCACCGCTTTTCCTTCTGCGGCCATGGCCTTGGCCTGATCCTCACTCAGGCCTTCGGCTCGGGCAAGGGTTGTGGATATTTCTTTATAGCGATCTAATTTTTTGTGATTTTCAGGGGAGGTGACGATGAGCATCAACTGATGACGACCTTCTTCCGTCATCCCGATGTCTACCAGTTTCACCCGGTCAGAAGTTGCCAGTTTGCGAAAAAAAGCTTCGGTCTGGGTGTAATTAGGAAGTTGATAGTCGTCTCCGATTGCAAAGCCGAAGTGCTCTTTGGGTGTTGGAATCGTTTGTGTTTGCGCTGCAGTGAATTGACACGCTACAACAAGGCTGAAAAGAAGAAGGATGCGGCTCATGGTTTCTGATTTAGAACCGCAATGAGAAATATTATGACATGAGGAAAAAGTGAATTTTGATGAATGGAGATAATCGGATGATCAGAATAGCACTATGTATGGAATTTCTGAAACTCACTTTTCAGTTCTTGTTGTCAAATAGTTTCTCCTTATTCCGTTACTTTTGTCTTTTTAAAAAATTGATGAATTCATTTGCTTTTGTGTTCGACATGGATGGTGTAATTGTGGACACCAATCCCTACCATAAAATTGCCTTGCGCCAGTTTGCCGAGAAGTATGGCTATCAACTCAGTGAAGAGGAGTTGATCAAGAAGATTTATGGCCGCACCAACAAAGAATGGATACCGAATTTGTTTGGACGCTCCTTGTCGCCCACAGAAGTAAATAAATATGGAGAAGAGAAGGAAAAGCTTTTTCGCGATCTGTATGAAAAGGACATTGTAGAGGTCGCTGGACTTACACGATTTTTGGAACAGGCTTTGCAATTAAATATTCCCTTGGCAATCGGAACTTCTGCTCCGCGTAGCAATGTTGACTTTGTGTTGGAAAAAACTGGAATAGGAAAATATTTTCCGGTGATTTTAGATGAATCGCACGTGAGCCATGGAAAGCCGAACCCAGAAATTTATGTCAACTGCGCGGCAGCCTTGCACTTTCTGCCATCCCAATGTATTGTGTTTGAAGATTCGTTGTCAGGTGTAGCTGCGGCCCGGTCGGCCGGTAGTCCTGTGGTAGGACTCTCCACTACGCATTCCCTTGAAGAATTAGGAACAAAGGTGGTGATGAACGATTTCACAACGATGGATCCCAAAGCGCTAATTGCTAAAATGATGTACTGATTTTTAGTTTTATTCTGAATTTATCATCCTTGAAATATTCAAATTCGATTTGAATATTTCAAGGATAGCAATATCTTTACTTAAATGATTGAAAGAGCTCTAGAAAAGACTATGATTCGTGCATTAAGTGCTTTTCCCGCCTTAGCGATACTCGGTGCGCGCCAAGTGGGTAAGACCACGCTGGCCAAACAGGCTTGCCGTCAATGGTGAGTGTATTTTTTTGGATTGCCACATTTTTATTTTTCTCATACAACCGGATGATTTCTCCGTAGAAATTTAATGTAGAATCATTGATTGGTATTCGCATTCCTTTTTTTGGGATGGTAAGTGGACCATAGTTGTCCGCATTCCATTTGTTTCTTTCTATTGTTGGAAAGATGCTATTATCAGGATCGTTTTTTGTGTAATCATCAATCACTGAAGTAAAATAGGAGACCTCTTTTATCTCCGCCAACTGTTTATTCGTCAGCCACATTTTATAGACCGCTTTGCTATCGGCAGACCGGCCTAAAAAGGTGTAATCATCTTTGTCGAGGCCGAGCTTGTGAAAATTCCGTTTATTGACTTCATCCTTGGCAGTGGCCAGATAACTGAATTTCATATTTTCGGGGTTGCCCAACAATTTGCCATTGGCAAAAACATTTCTGTTTTTTATTTCCAACACATCTCCGGCAATGCCCATACAACGCTTCACGTAGTTCGTCTTCTGGTCGATCGGATGATCGACACCCTCATTTAAACTGATGGGAGGCACGTGGAAAACCACCACATCCTCTCTTTTTATTTTCGTCAAGCCTGGCAATCGATACGCTGGCAGTTGAATCCATGGCAAGTAAGAAGGGATGGACGTTCCCCATATTTTCTGATGCATTAGCGGAAGTTCCAAAGGCGTTTGCGGTGTGCGTGTGCCGTAATGAAATTTACTGACGAAGAGGTAATCACCGACCAACAATGAATTTTCCATTGAAGGCGTAGGGATCACATACGCTTCCACCACCGACCATCGCAAAAGTGTGGCCGCAATTACCGCAAAGACAATGGAATCGTACCATTCGCGGATAAACGACTTCTTTATTTTTTCCTTTTTCGGCTTCTTCCAGAATTTCAAGTTCATAAGCGAGGGGTTAACTAGATGCAGTTAACGGAAGTTTTACGCCAGGGTTTTTCGTTTTTAAATTTCATGGCCTGGTAACTAATAATTGATATCCCGAAATAATTTAGACTTGGGGAAGAACCTTTGGGATGGAATGGATAACGATGGGAATCTGATCGATTAAAAAAGTAGTAGTTTATTTGCTCTTTAGCGGACTGACTTTTTTAAATTGATCCTCTAATTTACCGACCTCTTCCAAGTCTTTGATTATTTTTGAATTGAGTGGTGAGTCGCGAATGACATTGTACGTTTTCCAAAACGGTTCATTATACGGCTTGGCTTGAAGTTCGACTATTTTTTGGCTACTCATCCTGTTTTTTCTGTCTGGCTTTTTAATGTTTTCCAAAGTGATTTTGTTCACCAACAATTCCTGAAAAAAATCTGATGTGAACAACACTTTGTTAGAACCCTTTTTAAAACCCTCAATTCGCCAGGAGTAATTCATGTACTCCAGAAAATACTTCCTATTGTACTTCTTGAACCTGATCGTTTTCTTGATAAACGGAGTGCGGTTCATGATGGAGTCACTCATTTTCCATTCGTTTAGGTTCGCACCCTCCCATCGCGCATCCATTTCAATTTTCAGGATGGCAAAGCTACCTGCGTCAATGTAAATACGGCTCGACCAAGGGTTACCTGTTATAATCACATAAACCAACTGCTCACCCAGATTAATAATTTTTTCGAATTGATAGTTGATTTTTCCAGGGTCAAATGTGAGCCTGTCTCCGCTGCCGTATTTAACATCGTTTGCTAAAAGCATTTCATAGAAGTGGTTCTGAACCTTGTAAATCTTGGTTTGAAAATTGGCAGTGCGACATTGTCGAGTTTCGTTAAGGTAAACTTGCTCCTTTAATTGTCCCGTATGCCGTAGCGGTGTTTTATACCCATTGTCATAAATGCTAACGGCTGCTTCGAATAGCGCGATGTACTTTTCATTTTCTTTAACATATTCCCGATAGAATCCATCCAACAAATAGCGCTTCTGCGGATAGTTAATTTTAATGTTATGAATTGCCTTTTCTATAATTTCCCTCGCGGTAAGTTTTTTTGCACTGACGATAACTTCGTTTAGTATTGTTGGCTTCACACTTAATTGAACGAGCAGGTTGCTATGGGTTTTAATGCTATTGACTTTTTGTTTGAAAGTTTCATAGCCCATCATGGAAATGATCAAGGTGTCAGAAAGGTATTGAGCGGGGATGTTGAAAATAAATTAACCTTGCTGATTAGCGACTACACCAATTGGCTTTTCCTTTAGACTGATTGTAGCATAGGGCAATGGGTCTTGTGTTGCCTTGTCAATTACTTTCCCGCTAAGGGTTAGCGGATTCGGTTGAGCAGATAATGAAACACTGATCAATAGTAGGCTTGCTAATAGACTTTCCCTCAATAATTTTTTCATAAATAACTTATACAAATATAAAATAAATCAATTACATTCACGTTTGTATAACATATTATTATGACAGCAAAAGGAAATTATTTAGGCGAATTTGAAGAGCTTGTATTACTCTCCGTGGCTTCACAATCCGATCAGGCGTATGGCGTTTCTATCCGTCAGGATATTATTGACGAGACGGGACGCAACGTGAACATCAGCGCAGTGCATGAAGTGCTAAAACGCCTCGAACGAAAAGGATATTTAAAATCTAAGATGGGAGGGGCGACACAAGAACGCGGTGGAAGGCGAAAGCGTTACTTCGTACTTACTGCAAGCGGCAGGAAGACGTTGGAGGAAAATATGAAACTTAAACTTCAACTCTATAAAAGAGTTCCTAATTTTTTATTGAAAACAATATGAATCAGCAACCACCAAAATGGATCGACCGCTTTTTGCGCTGGTATTGCAATCCCGAATTGTTGGAGGAAATCCAGGGCGATGCGCATGAATTGTACTACGAAAGATTGAAAGAAGAGGGAAAACGCTCGGCTGACTTCAAGTATGCCTGGGACGTGCTCCGCTTTTTAAGATGGTCGAATATCAAAAGAACTGAAAACGGTTTTGTTCCCGGAAGTATGGGCGCACTGTGGAGCATGAATTTCAAAATGGCCGTGCGCAACGCTCAGAAAAATAAACTGATCTTTTTTGTGAAGACAGTTGGCTTGGCCATTTGTTTGGCTTTCGCGCTCTTGCTCACCGCTTATGTGGTGAATGAATTGTCGTTTGATAAATTCCATAAAAACCAAAATCGGATTTACCGGCTGACATCCAAAGTTAATTTTCAGGATCATGTTACCCACTATGCAGTTACACCGTTGCCCATAGGCGAAGCCTTGGTGGAAGACATTCCTGAAATAGAAAATTACTTCCGGTTCATGTACGAGGACAAACCGATTTACCATTTGGACGATCGGATCTTTTATGATGAAGTTACCCTTGCGGCTGACAGCAATTTTTTCAAAATCCTTACTTTCGATTTTATTCAGGGTGATCAGCGGGCATTGATTGAGCCGAATACGGTCGTGATCACCGAAGCCTTTGCCAGAAAGCTCTTTGGTGATGAGGATGCGCTAGGCAAGACGATCGAGTTTGGAAACGATAATTTGCTTGAAATTACAGGAGTCATTAAGAACGTTCCTTCCAATTCCCATTTGAAATTTGATGCGGTAATTTCTTGGGACACGTTCGATCGCGAGGATGGTTGGGGGAACCTGAATGCCTATACCTACTTACTCCTTAAGCCCGGAGCAAATTTGGAAGAGATCAAAAGCAAAATGCCTTCGGTGCTGTCAACTTTTCATGATTTGGCTGTTCGTGAATACAAAGCCACTTTCGAAATTCTCTTTGAAAACATCACCGACATTCATTTTTCGGAGCCTCTTGATGAAGACATTGCGCAGAAGCGAAGCGAAAACAATCTGTATATCCTCGTGGCCGTCATTGTGCTATTTTTGGTTACCGGACTGATCAATTACCTTAATCTCACCCTTGCAGAACTCACTGCCAATCTAAAGAAGATCGGCATCATCAGGGTGTTTGGTGGAATGGCCGATGGACACCGAAAGATCCTTTTTACAGAAACAGTTTTAGCGTTGCTCGTGGTAGTGCCATTGGTGGTAGTACTTTGTTATGAGGGACTGCTCCTGGCTGGCACTTATCTGAATATCCACATTGATGCAGAAATATTTTTGAACCCGGTCTTTGTGTTTTCTGCCATCGCCTTTTTGGTTCTTCTTTTCCTTTCAACCCGAGCCAACGCGAATGTTTTGTCAAAGACAAGCCATGTCATCAATTCATTGAAAGGTAAACTCAGTTCAAATGGCAGTGGTCTTTCCGCACGCAAGGTGTTAGTCGCCACGCAACTTTCTTTTTCCATTATCATGATCGCGTTGATTATCCTGATCGTGGATCAATTCAACTTTATTCAAGACTCCGACAAAGGGTTTGACGATAAGAATACCATCCTTATCAAACTTCGCTCGGCCGAGCCTTCACGGGTGGAAACATTTTGCGAAACGATTGGTAAGGTCAATGGCGTTTCCAAGGTGGGAGCGAGTTCTTACTACCCGGAAATGATAGAGACGAAGTATGTTTTTAAAATAGAAACAGGAAAGGGAATGGAGCAACGGCTTGTTCCGATGATGAATTGCACCTCCAACTATTTGAATGCGCTCGGCATTAAAATAGAGAAAGGCCGCGGGTTTGATAATGGGAGAGAGGCTGATCGGCATGGATCATTTATCATCAACGAAACGGCAGCAAGAGAATTTGGTTGGAAAGACCCAATCGGTAAAAAGATAAACGGCCCAATAAGTGGACAGGATCAATCGTACATGGATGGCGAAGTAATTGGCGTAGCGAAGGATTTTAATTTTGCCTCCCTGCACAACCCGATTGAGCCGATGATCATTTTTCCGGCTGACCATAATTGGGGTAACAATTTCATTTACGTAAAAGTCAATCCACTTAAGCCTGCTGGATTGGTTGATGCCATTGAAAAGGAATTTAAAACACAATGGTCGAAATATCCATTTGAGTGGGAATACCTCGATTCAAAATACCTGAGCTTGTACAAAAAGGATTTTGAAACGAAGAACATCTTTCAAATCGGGTTGGTGATTTCCATTTTAACGTCCTGCCTCGGTATCTTCAGTATTTCCGCCCTGTTAGTCACGCTTCGCACTAAAGAAATGGGGATAAGGAAAGTGGTTGGTGCCAGTCCGTTTCAGATATTTTTTCTTCATACCAAAAGTTTTATCGCACTACTTCTTATGGCAATGTTGGTCTCATGGCCAGTGATCTGGTTCTTGACGGGCGAATGGCTGAAGACCTTTGCCTATCATGTTGAATTGAGCAGTTGGTATTTTTTCCTTCCGGGGATCATCGCGCTTTTCATCATCCTTATTCTTTCTGGTTATCATGGGATAAAAAGTGCGCGGGTGAATCCGGTGGATATTTTGAAACATGAATAATTACAGATCGATGAAGACCTTTCTAATTGTATTAGCGATCGCCAGTCCTTGCATTTCCTTCTCACAGATGGCTATAAAACTTTCGGGCAAAGTGATGGATGCAAAAACCGATCAACCGTTGATCAGTGCAAACATCGGCTTAAAGAAATATCCTTACTCCACGGCAACGGACGGTGTGGGCAATTTTCAATTTGATTTGCCTAACGATGTTTTGGATGATACGCTATTTATTTCTTATGTGGGCTACAAAACATTTAAAGACAAGGTCACCAATCTTGCGACTTCCAATCAAACCTTTCGATTAGAAGAATCCTCAACGGTTCTTGATGAAGTGGTCGTCCTTCAGCAGCGGTTGTACAAATTTGAAAGGAAGAGATTGGAGTCCGAGATGAAAGTGATCAAAGGGAATTTATACGCTTGCCAAACCGAAGTTAGTAACAAAGAGTATAATCAATTTCTCGGCTACCTCCTTCGCTCCAATCAGAAGGCATTGTACGAACGCTACAAACCAGACATCTCACAATATGAAGGATCTACGTTGACTTTTTTCAAAGGCTACCATTATCCACAGGATGAGACGAAGGAAACAAAATACGCAAAGGGCTATGGTGACTACCCGATTGTCAATATTACTTATGAAGCGGCAATCGCATATTGTGAATGGTTCACCGATCTGTACAATGACACCAAGGGTAAGAAGAAATTTAAGAAAGTCAAGTTCAGGCTTCCATCGCTAAAGGAATACCAGATAGCCGCACTTGGTTATAAAAAATTTCAATCGTGGGAGTTAGATGAAAACGAAGTGGAAGTTGGAATCCCCGAAAAACCAGGTGATGAGGTGGCAATAAAACACCGGACAATTGCAGTAAAGGGAAATGAGATTCTCTATCCATGGTTTTGGGTCTATGCTATGCGTAACAAAGGACAGAACATAAGAAACTGCTGGATGGGAAATTTTAAAGTGCCTTCCGGAAGCGTGTCTTGCCAAGTCAACAAGCCCGATGGTGATGGGTTTTTGTTCACCGCTCCCGTTATAAGTTTTTTCGCAATGGGCATGGGTCTTTACAATGTTGTAGGCAATGCCGCAGAGATGATTGATGTGAAGGGAAAAGCCTGTGGCGGAAGTTGGAATCATTCTCCGGAAGAATCAACGATAAGAAGTGTGAACACTTATTCGGGATCAGATGGCGCAGTCGGCTTTAGGGTTTTTATGGACGTGGTTGATGAGAAGTAGCTTTTTAGGTTAATAACTGATGTAACGTAAAATAATAATTTAACGTCATCGCGAGTTCCAGCAAGGAAAGAGGGAGGGACGAAGCGATCCCCAAAATGGAGGCTGCTTCGCGCCACCGCGCAATCCATCGCTGGTGCTCGCAGGGACGCTTCCTATATTCATATTGTGATTCAATAAATGCCTTGAAAGATTTATGAAAAGATCATTTTTCCTTGTGTATGTTTTATTCTTAGCGCTTCCGCTTTTAGGTCAGGATAATTATTTTTTATTTCGAGGCGAACTTCACAGCGCTAAATCAGACCAGGCGATTCCCTGGGCTTCCGTTTACATTAAAGGAACATCACTTGGTGTCGCTTCCAATGAAAGTGGACGATTTGAGTTCTCGATTGACGAAAGGTTCTTCAGTGATTCGCTATTGATACGAGCCCTGGGTTATAAATCCGTTGGATTTGTGATTGCTGATTTACGAAAACAATCCTATCATAATCTGAAATTGGATGAACGAGTATATCAATTAAGGGAATTGACGGTAGTGAGTCCCAATCCTGAAGCGATCGTAAAGAAAGCACTTGATAACTGGAACAAAACGTTTTGCGTTTCGAATTATGAATTTGATAGTTTTTACAGGCAGACACAAAAAGAGGATGGAAAATTTGCCAAGCTTTGGGAATGCTCGTTGCGGGGCCTCGATCATGGTTATAATAATTCCAAACGAGGTTCAGTGGATATAGAGTATTTGCAAATCCGAAAGAGCAACGATTATAGAGACAGCCGCACCCGATGGTTGATTGGCTTTTTCAAACCTCAATTTATTTTCACGGGAGAGAATCATTCAAGAAATAAAGGTTTATTGATAAAGAATTTTACCAAACAAATCTGCACGTATGAACTGGATTCAGTACGCTACTTGGACAATGAGACTATTTACATTGTTGACGGCCGAGTAAAAGATGACGTTCACGAATTTTTATTTGATACGCGCTTTTATATCCGGACCTCTGACTTCGCCATTGTGCAGATGGATTTCAATGGCAATAGAAAGCTTGACTTTACTAAGCCAACAGGAATACCTGGAAAGTTGAAAATCAAAATGACTGACTACCGATCGACATTTGTTTTCAAAGAAGTGGAAGGCAAAATGTTTATGTACTACCTCAATGTGAAAGGCAGCTTCAACTGGACGGATCAAGCCGGGAATAAAATTTATCAAGAAGAAAATTCAGAAGCAATTATTCAGAATATTCATACGCTTGAGAGAAAAGAGAAATCAAAAATAAAATCGAACTTCAGTAATCGCAATTACGGAATCCCGTCTGGTAGCTATGATCCTACGTATTGGAAGGACTATAAATTGGTGAGACAAATTCCTTATGGTAATACTGTGGTGAGGGATTTAGAAAGAGAAGCTTCCTTGGAAGAGCAGTTTATTAAGAACGGATCGAAATAAAAAAATAACTTTTTTAAACGGTGTCAAGGAAATTCCTGATAGATTTTTTTACGAGAGAGAAAACGAACAAGCCATATCGTGTTGCCTCGGATAATTGCCCCAATGCGATAAGATTGCTTTTCAGATTTCACATATATACGATAATGCGTGTCATAGCCAATCAGTGGCTTCAAACCCGTAATATGTTGAGGTGTTTCAGCTCTTTCAATTTGTTCAATTTTATGAACAAGGGCTTTCGCCAACTCTTGATGGCTTACTTTTTGGCGATCTCGTTTGAACTGTGTTTTGATGATGACATTCATATCATCAACTGTTGCTATTTGGGGCGGTTGGTTTTCTTGTTAATCTGTTTATATAAATCCTTTTTGAATTCGGCAAGGTCAACCGTACCCTTTTCTCTCATGCCCTCGTTGATCAGTTCGGCAAAATACATGTCTTCCAAATCTTTGCCGCGTTGCAAAACTTTCGCTTTGCGCATGGTGCCGATAAGTTGCTCAACCAATTTGGCTTCTTTTTTAGTATTAAACCGGGCAATAAGTATTTCGCTCATAAAGTTCAAGTCATTTAATTGTAGCGTTACAAAATTAAGAAAATTATGATCCGAGCGATTGAAATGGTAATACTTAAATGCGTCCTGATTATTTTTCTGCTCTTCCCAATCTTATGTTTTAGTCAAGAAGTAATGGTTTTGAATGGCAAAGTACTCGATCAGAATTCAAAACTGCCTTTGCCTTTGGCAACCGTCAGTGTTAAAAATTCTTCTATTGGCGTCCTGACGAATGAAGCCGGTGATTTCGAGTTTTATGTCCCTGTAAATTTGAAAAACGATACTCTCACGATTTTCTATCTGGGTTACAAAACTTTTAAGAAGCAGGTATCCAGATTCTCCCGTAATGAATTTGTTCTGCTGACGGAGGAGCCTACTTGGTTGAAAGAGATTACGGTTTCAGGCGAAAGTGCAAGAAAATTAATAGAAGGAGCATTGCGCGCAATCCCTAGAATTTATCCCAATCAGCCTTATTTAATGGAGGGCTTTCACCGCAGTTGGGAAAGGCTGGAGTCGGATAGAGGTTCATTTCCCGGTACGCTGATCGAAGCAGCCGTTACAATTTATGATCCGGGCTACTTGCCCAAGAAAAACGGGAAAGGTACAAAAGAGGAAATTTTTATTAATGAAGTAAGAAGAAGCGCGCTCATGAATGGCTGGGACTATCACAGAAATATTTTGCGCGACATACTAAGTAAAAACCTTGTTAAGCAACATCGGGCGTCTCCATTTGTTTTTTTAAAGAGCTTCTTCGATTTTCCCAACAACTTGATTTACGGATGGGATGGAACCACCAAAATAGATGGTGAAGACTTAGCCGTCATAAAAGTTGAGATTTCAAACAAAAAAAAATTTCCAGCTTACTACAGAGTTTATATCAGCGAAGTGGATAGTGCGATTCTTCGTTTCGATGTGATGGGAAACAAAACCGAAATTGATTATTCAATCGGCCCGTGGCACACAGACAATTTGCTTGAGGCCTATATTTTTAAGCGCTACCGTCAAAAACCTTATCTGAGTTATTGCAAAATCCGATATACGATTAAAAAATTGGATCAGAATAAAAAGAAGGTTTTGAGGACGGAAGATTATTTTAGGGAACTTCTGGTCAATAAAATTATCACAACTGAGGCGGCAGAGAGGAGAAAGTCATTAGCTTCAAAAAAATCAAAGGACGTCTCGCTGGCGTTGCAAACCAAGACTTACAACGAATCCTTTTGGAAAAATTATAATGTAATCCTGGATAATCCGTTGGATAAAGAGATTGAAAAATTCTTTGAAATTCAGGAGAGCAAACTCAGGAAAAGAGAAAAATAAAATTAATATTAATTCTCAATCCCAAAATTATTCCCCATCAATAAACCGCTGCGTGATCGGTTGATACGAATCAATTCTTCGATCGCGTAGAAATGGCCAGTGAATGCGAACATTATCGGTTTTGTTTAAATCCAATTCAACTACAGTCACTTCTTCTTGATCGTGCGTGGCTTTATGTAGAAGCGTGCCTAACGGATTGGATACAAAAGAACCACCCCAAAATTTCATCGCGCCATTTTGTTCAAAACCTACGCGGTTTACACTCACCACATGCACTCCGTTGGCCACGGCATGACTTCGCTGAATGGTTTGCCAGGCGTTGTACTGCTCGGTATTAGTGGCTTCATCTTGGGCGGTTGCCCAGCCGATGGCGGTGGGATAAAATAAAATTTCAGCGCCCATTAGCGCAGTGATGCGGGCAGCTTCAGGATACCATTGGTCCCAGCAGATCAACACCCCGAAGGTGGCAAACTTGGTTTTAAATACTTTGTAGCCAAGATCGCCAGGTGTGAAATAGAATTTTTCGTAAAATGAGGGGTCATCAGGGATATGCATCTTCCGGTATTTGCCGAGATAGCTGCCATCTGCGTCTAGCACGGCTGTTGTGTTGTGGTAAATGCCTTGTGCTCTTTTTTCAAAAAGCGAAGCGATGATGACCACCCCTAATTCTTTAGCAACGCCAGATAATTTATCGGTGGATGGGCCTGGGATGGATTCTGCTAGTTTAAAGTGTTCGTAATCTTCAGTATCGCAGAAATACAATGATGTAAAAAGTTCTTGCAAGCAAACGATTTGTGCGCCCTTACTGGCTGCCTCCTTAACTTTTGCAATTGCCTTGGCGAGATTTTCTTCTTTGTTGCCAGTGCAACTCATCTGCACCAGCCCGACTTTTACTTTTTTTGACACGGTTTTTACTTTGCCACAAAACTACAATCGTAATTCATAAAACTAAAATCACGATTTTCCTTTCAATGCTCTCACCATTTCTCGTTTACCAGAAGACCCTGGAAGCGATTCTACGATAAGCCCTAAACTTTTCAGATCACGCTTGAGCTGACCTTTAGCGCAATAAGTCACAAAAACCCCTCCTTCTTTCATTGACTGAACTACCTTTTCTAAAATCGCCATTGCCCACATTTCGGGCTGCTTGGAGGGAGCGAAGGCATCAAAAAAAATAACATCAAACTGGTTAGGTTTTAGTTGAAAAAGAAATAAATCATTATTGATTTTTTGAAGCATAAAATGATTGGATAGAATTACTTCTTGATCCCATCCTTCATCATGAATCCGTTGAAATTGAGAAGTGAGACTTTCATCGTTCAATAAGGAAACGAAGTTAAGCTGCGCGGCTGTTTTCAAGGCAATTGGATTACATTCAATCGAAGTATACTCAATCTTTAACTTATTTTCTTCGGCAAACTTCAGAGAAAGTAAGGCATTGAGTCCTGTACCCAACCCGACTTCAAAAACGGAAATTGAATTTGGTTTTTGCGAGTCCAGAAAAAACCGGAGACCATTATTTATAAAAACATGATTGGATTCCTGGATGGCTCCGCGGGTGGAGTGGTAGGTTTCTTTTAGCGCAGTATTGAATAATGTGTTGGAACCATCCTCGGTAGCGATAATTTGCAATTCTTCAGGCATACATCAATTTTCCACTGGGTTCTGGGATCGGTCTTTTCATTTTAAGTGCCGTTTCAATCCATTCATTAATAACGATTTCAACGTTTGCAAGTGCTTCTTTATGGCTTTGCCGTCAGCAGCGCAACCTAGCAGCTCAGGGACTTAGGCTATATAAGCACCATCCTCTTTACTCCAGTAGATCACTACTTCGTATTTATGATTGTTCTTCATGTGTCAAAGATAAATTCTTAGAAAAGAAAAGCAATCATTGTATTTTTTATATCGCTGACAACACCATTGGTTGGCCAAGAGTAAATACAAATGAACTATGTGATTTTCTATGTTTCTATATGTCTATGTGGTTCAATGATTTGCTCAAATGATTCTTGAAATTAACGCCACCGCATACGCATTCGCACCTTCTTCGCGTCCTACATACCCTAATCTTTCGTTGGTTGTGGCCTTGATGGAGACGTCATCAACCTCTACATTCATGAGTGGCGCGAGTACATTTTTCATTTCTTCAATGTGTGGATTGATTTTTGGTTTTTCTAAAACCACGGTGCAGTCCACATTTTCAATTTTCCACCCTTTGGCAGCTAGCATGGTGGTTACTTCTTTCAGAAAATATTTGCTGTCTTTTCCTTTCCATCGTTCATCGGTGTTTGAAAAGTGAAATCCAATATCACGAAGGTTGGCCGCTCCAAGCAACGCATCGCAGATCGCGTGAATCAGCACATCCGCATCGCTGTGCCCAACGGCCCCTTTCTCCGAAGGAAGTTTTATGCCGCCTAAAAAGAAATCACGGCCCGATTCCAACGGGTGAACATCAAATCCAAGACCAACGCGAATTTTCATTTTTTTTAGTTTTTAATGGAGTGGTAGTACATCACGCTTGAATTTTCTGCCGTCAAAATATCTTTGGCCACTCGCTTTACATCGCTAGCCGTAACTTTTTCGATGTTTTCTATTTCCAGATTCACCAACTTGGCATCTCCGCTTAACGCAGCAAAAGCTAAGTTCATGGCACGGTTAATTACTTCCACTTCGCCAAATTCTAAAGTAGCAACCGATTGATTTTTTGCTTTTCTCAACTCATTTTCACGAATGCCTTCCAAAACTATTTTTTGCAAGATTTTATCGACTTCTACCTCAGCTTCTTCCAATACAACTCCGTCCTTCAACCTTCCATTGATTATCAACAATCCCGGGTCAATGCTTCCCATGGTAAATGAAGAAATGGAGTTGAATATTTCTCTTTCTTTCACCAATTCCTGATAAAGCCTGCTTGATTCGCCACGGCTCAAAATATCGCAGAGCATATCGATAGCATAATAATCAGGATCAAATCGGCCAGGTATATGAAAAGATTTGTATAGCGCATGGGCGGGAACTTTTGCTTCAATGTTCAGAATTTTCTTTCCCTTTTGTCTGGGTTCTATCGGCAAATTTCTCGCTTTCTTTTTTCCGGAGGGAATCGGACCGAACCATTTTTCAGAAAGGGTTTTTACTTGTTCTAAGGTCACATTTCCCGCCACGACAAGAATCGCATTGCTTGGGATGTAGTGAGTAAAGAAAAATTCGCGCACGTCATCCATAGTTGCATTTTCGATGTGTGAAATTTCTTTTCCGATGGTTGCCCATTGATACGGATGAGTTTCGTAGGCAAGCGGTCTGAGTTTAAGCCACACATCTCCGTAAGGTTGATTGAGGTATCGTTGTTTAAACTCCTCGATCACCACCTTCCGTTGCACTTCCAGTACTTTGGGGTCAAACGATAGACTCAACATACGGTCGCTTTCCAACCAGAAACCCGTTTCCAGATTTGCCGCTGGCACAGTCAGGTAATAATTAGTGATGTCTGTATTGGTGAAAGCATTGTTTTCGCCACCCACCAGTTGCAAAGGCACATCGTAATTTGGAATGTTTTTCGATCCGCCAAACATGAGGTGTTCGAAGAGATGTGCAAATCCTGTTTTGTTTGACTGCTCGTCTCGCGAACCGACATCGTACAAAATGTTCATCACCGCAATTTGGACCGTGTGATCTTCGTGCACGATTACACGGAGGCCATTGTCAAGAGTGAATTCTTTAAATAAAATCATAGTAGTTTCAAAAATAGGAAAGTGGACGGTAATTTGCCTTGTCTAAAATATTTATTGCCCTCAACGGGCCTGCTGAAATAATGATAATATTATCTTGTAAGATAAACCTAATCACTTTTGCCAAGTCAAAGCAGCAAATCGCTAAATCATGATTTCACGAAGAGCATTTGTAAAAGCTGGTGGGTTGGCCTTGTTTGGTATTGGTGTGGGTGGAGTTCCAGCTTTTGTAACTCGCGCTGTGGCACAGCCCAAATTCATCAATCCTTACAAGAAAAATAAAATTCTCGTCTGCATTTTTCAGCGTGGCGCAATGGATGGTCTAATGGCGGTAACACCATTTACCGATCAATATCTAAAGGAAACGCGCCCTACACTTTTTATGAATGCCGATAGCAAAGGCGCACTTCTGGACTTGGACGGACGCTTTGGATTACATCCCGGCTTCAGTTCCTTTCAACAATTATTTCAAGACAGGCAATTGGCCATCGTGCATGGCATGGGCTCGCCCAACAACACGAGAAGCCATTTTGATGCACAGGACTACATGGAAAGCGGAACGCCTTTTCGCAAGGGAACTGAAAGCGGCTGGCTTAACCGGGCAATCGGTTTGCTAGGCCATGACGGCAGCCCACTGCGTGGGGTTAGCTTAACCACCAGCTTGCCCCGCTCGTTTTATGGCGACAACCCTTCTATTGCCATCAATAATCTGAATGACTTTGCGATTCAGATGAGAGGAAATAAATCAGGTGTCAATGTTGCGGCTCAAAGCTTTGAAGAACTATATGATCAAACCAGCGACCAACTCTTGAGGGAAACGGGCAAGGAAAGCTTTGAAGCCATTAAACTCTTACAAAAGGCTGATGTTAAAAATTATAAACCCGCTAACGATGCGGTCTATCCTGCCAGCGGATTGGGTAATGCGCTGAAACAAATTAGTCAGCTTATAAAACTGGATGTGGGGTTGGAAGTCGCCTTCGCGGAAAGTGGAGGTTGGGACACGCATGTAAACCAAGGAACGGACAAAGGAATTTTTGCCCGCAATGCTATGGACTTGAGCAATAGCATGGTTGCCTTTTGGAAAGACCTTGGCCAACTACAAGATGATGTTACCCTTATGACGATGACTGAATTTGGCAGAACGGTAAAACAAAATGGTACGGGTGGCACTGATCACGGCCGTGCCAGTTGTATGTTTATTGTCGGCAATAACGTGCAGGGAGGAAAAGTACATGGCACCTTAAATCTACTCGCTATCGAAAACCTGGAAGATGGCCGAGACCTCCCAGTGACGACCGACTTCCGCAGTGTGTTCAGCGAAGTGGCCGACAAGCACCTTGGTTTGACAAATGATAGGATTCTTTTTCCCGACTGGGAGGGTTCGACCATTGGAGTGATGAAAACGTAACCAACATGAGCTTCAAGATATTTCGCGCATTGTCTCTTGCTTTTGTCTTCACCGCGTTTAGCGGGTTTGATCTTAACCACGTGACGAAGAAAGGCTTCCCCTATCGGAAAGCAGGTCTAACGGATCGGCAAGCTGCCGCTCATTTGTTGAGCCGCTTTACCTTTGGTGCAAGGCCGGATGAGGTGGATCAAGTTTTGAAAGTGGGAATTGAGAAATGGTTTAGACTTCAACTCGAAGGGAGGCGGTCTGACGAAGCCCTCAACGATAGACTAAAATCCTACGATGCCTTAACGTTGAGTAATACCGAAGTGCTCGCGCAATTTCCTGACGGTGGTGAGGTAAGGAAAATGGTTATTGCTGACGGTTTTGTTTCCAAAGATTCCATTGCCCTACTTGATAAAGGCGAATTAAAGGAAAAACTAAAAGCCTATCGGGAAAAAAAAGGTCTGCGCGAAGAGCGGGAATTGTTTCGTCAATTTATCAACCAAAAGATTGTACGTGCTACCTATGGCCAAAATCAACTGCATGAAGTGCTCACCGATTTTTGGTTCAATCATTTCAATGTCTCCATCACCAAAAATCAATGTGCCCGATTTATCCCCGCTTATGAACGTGATGTAATTCGTCCGAATGTTGCTGGAAAGTTTCAAGATTTACTGATCGCTACCGCCAAGTCGCCTGCCATGCTGGTGTATTTGGATAACTTTTCGAGCATGGGCATCAATGACAATTTTGGGAATCGTAAAAACAATAGAAGGCAGTTAAAGGCAAACCTTACTGCCGATCAAGAAAAAAAATTGGAAAGGAGAAAAAAGTCGCAAGGACTCAATGAAAACTATGCCCGCGAGCTGATGGAACTGCACACCCTTGGCGTGGATGGTGGCTACACCCAAAAGGACGTGACTGAGGCAGCGCGTGTGCTAACCGGATGGACTATTTACCCAATGAAAGAATATGGTGCTTCTGCCAACATTAGAAAAGTATTGGATAAAATCGGTGAAGAAAATTTGAAAAGCAAAGGGTTTGTACACGATGGTGATTTTCTTTTTGCCATTAATCGGCACGATCCCAACGAAAAAACGGTGTTGGGCAAAAAATTCAAATCAGGTGGTTATCAAGATGGCGTTCAACTCTTGACGCTGCTAGCCCGTCATCCGTCTACCGCAAAATTCATCTGCAAAAAATTGGCGGTCCGTTTTGTGAGTGATAATCCTCCTCAAACACTGATCGATAAGATGGTTGAGGTATTCAATAATAAAAATGGAAGGATTTCTGAAGTGCTTACCGCAATAGTTTCCTCCTCCGAATTCTGGAGTGCAGAAGCAATGCGCGCCAAAACAAAATCACCATTTGAATATGCCATCAGTAGTGTGCGCGCCTTGAATGCGGACGTGAAAATGCCTTATCAACTAAATGAATGGGTCACCCGCATGGGACTGAAGTTGTATTTTTACCAGGCGCCCACTGGCTTTCCCGATCGAGGGCAATATTGGATCAATACAGGTTCATTACTGAACAGAATGAACTTTGGCCTTGCGATCGCCTCCAAGAAAATTCCAGGCATAGCATTCGATCTGCTTGCCCTCAACAATCATCACGAACCTGAAAGTGCAAAGGTCGCTTTATCGATTTATGCCCAACTAATGCTGCCTGAGCGCAACATTGACCCTACCATCCAACGACTCACTCCCCTCATCAATCACCCAACTATCCAAAAAAATATTGAGGAAGCTACCAGAAAAGAGCCAGTCGTATCGAATAACGATGACCTGATGATGAACGAAAACTACACCGCTGGAGGGCCAGAAAAAAAAGAACACATTAAAAAGTCTTTTGGCGACAATTCTCTGCTCGCTCAGGTGGTAGGCATTATTATTGGGTCACCGGAGTTTCAAAGGAGGTAGTAAATTTTTTTATCCAAAAATCTTTCTGAACCCATCAAAAGCTAAGAATTCGTTTCCCTTAGTATCCTTTTTTTATCTTTCTTTGTGAATTTGAAAATTGTTATTATTAACGATAATTTCCAGGATGAGGCGTTAGAGCATTTTCATTACGATCAATTTTGGTCAGCCGAGCATCCCGATTACACGCTCAATTGTGGTCTCAGGGTTTACAAGTTACAATTCATGACCAATGAAGCGGGCAAGATTGATAAAATCAAAACAAAAGTGTAGGAGCAGACCTGGAGGTCGTAGAATGAAGGAATAAATTGCGGAGCTAGAAGGTGTCAATTACTAAAAACTAATATTCCCTTATTTACGTCTGTTTAATAAAACCAACTACCATGAACACGATACTAGGTGCTAACGGAGCGATCGCCACTCAACTTTCAAAAATTCTGCCTGAATATAACAAGCCGATCAGGCAGGTGAGCAGAAACCCGAAAAAAGTTAATGCTTCTGATGAATTGGTCTCGGCAGATTTGTTGAATTATGAACAAACAGAGAAAGCCGTAGCAGGGAGTGAAGTGGTGTATTTATTGGCAGGCTTGAAGTATGATATTAAAGTTTGGCAACGCGACTGGCCTGTCTTAATGCGAAATGTGATTGATGCTTGCAAAAAGCACAACACCAAGTTGGTCTTTTTTGATAACGTTTACGCGTATGGTTTGGTGAAAGGCACCATGACTGAAAATACACCATTCAATCCGACCAGCAAGAAAGGAGAAGTAAGGGCAAAAATTGCCACCATGCTTTTGGAAGAAATCAAAGCCGCTAATCTTGAAGGAATGATTGTACGTGGTGCCGACTTCTACGGGCCGAATGTTTTGCTCAGTTTAACGCACTCCATGGTAACCGAAAAGATGAAGGCAAAAAAAACAGCACAGTGGATTGGAAATCCGAAGGCCATCCACACGTTCACCTATACCCCCGATGCCGGAAAAAGTTTGGCACTCCTTGGCAATTCTGCTGCAGCATTTAATCAAACCTGGCATGCGCTCACCGGCAAAGAGAAAATTACTGGCGAAGAATATATTAGGATCGCTTGTGCGCTGGCCGGACAACCCTACAAAATACAAGTATTGCCAAAATTTGGGGTGAAAGTGCTTGGACTATTTATCCCGGTGTTGCGCGAGTTTGTAGAAATGATGTATCAATTTGAAAACGATTATATCTTCGACAGCACCAAAATTGAAAAAGCGTTTAACGCGGAGGCCACTTCCTATAAAACAGGGATAGCTGAAACGCTGAAGGGATGAACTTGATGTAGAAATTCGTTTTAAAGTAATTCTTTCATAGCGGTTGATGCTTTTCCTTTTTAGCGGAGTTGGGGCTATCTTTACATTCCTATGTCGACACAATCCTTTCATTTTTCATCCGCGCCCGAACCGCATCGTATCCGTACCCTTCAAATCCTTAAACAATACCCCGATGTAAAACGGCTGATGGGCAAAAACCCACTGACGATTTTTGCCATCCTTGGCTTAGTGGGTGGCATGATTGGGATTTCTTATTTCCTCAGGGATTCTGCCTGGTGGGTGGTGTTGCTGGTGGCGTATGGCATTGGCGCGTTTTTTAATCATGCCCTATTTGTGATGATTCACGAATGTTCACATCATTTGTTATTCAAGATTAAAGCATTGAACCGATTGGCGGCCATTTTATCCAACTTGCCCATCGTTTTCCCTTCGGCAATCTCGTTTGAACGCTATCATATTAAACATCATTCTTTTCAGGGTGTTCATGAACTGGACGCAGACCTTCCCGATTTTTGGGAAGCCAAATGGATCAACAATACCACCTTGGGCAAGGCCCTTTGGCTTCTGCTGTTTCCTGTTTTTCAGGTGATCCGTACATTCCGTTTAAAAGAAATAAAACCCGTAGACGGTTGGATTATCACCAACTGGACTATCCAACTCTCTTTTGATGTGGCCATCTGGGTTTTTATTGGGCCGCAGGCTTTTGCATTTATGTTGGCAAGCTTCTTTTTTTCGGTGGGTCTTCACCCGTTGGGCGCCCGTTGGATACAGGAACATTACCTGACATTAGATGAAAACCAGGAGACCTATAGTTATTATGGAGGATTAAACACGTTGGCATTCAATGTGGGCTTTCACAATGAGCATCACGACTTCCCTTCCATTCCCTGGAACCGATTGCCGGAATTAAAGAAGAGCGCGCCCACTTTTTACGATTCGCTGTTTTCGCACCAATCCTGGACGAAATTGTTTTTTCGGTTTCTCTTCGATAAAAAGATTTCTCTGTATTCCCGCACCGTGCGCAACGAACGCGGCAAAGTGAAACTAACAGATGAGAGTAAGCCGGACTTGGAGATGGTGAAAGAAAAGGAATTAGCATAGTGGTTTGAAATCACTACAATTTGATTGACGTTTCGTGCTGTTCAGTAGGCTTGGATTAAGACATCTGTTGGGATATTCAGCTTGTCATGTAATTGCCTAATCATGTCAAGCGACAATTTTCTCTTTTTATTCAAAATTTCGCTCGCCCTGCTTTTAAGTCCAACCACTTTCGCTAAATCAGTCTGAGAATAACCCAATTGTTCCATCCTGAATTTAATAGCCTCAATGGGATCTGGTAAGTCAATTGGAAAATGCTCATTTTCATATTGGTCAATCAAAATACCCAATATCTCTAGCTCGTCCCCCTCAACTGTTCCTCTTTTTGAATCAAAGATTGCCTCCAGCCTACTTAACGCATTTTTATAATCTTTTTTAGTCTTTATTGGTTTTAAATTCATAGTCTTTAGATTTTAATAGCATCAATCCGATCGTAAAGTCCTCTTTGAGCCAAGCACCATTTCTGATAAGTGAGACTATTCCAATATAACTTTCTCTTTTTTAGGATACTTAACTTCGTACTGAAAATTAATTTCTTTTTGTTGTTGAGGATCTAAGTTTAATTCCCAAACAATCTTTCCCGTCTTATCCTTAATCTGCCCCTTGCTGAGTTCCAAAGGAGTAACGGAAATATCGCTAATTACGGGGACTGGTATTTGGTCGAACAGGGAAAGTTTAATAGGGAGAGACTTTTTGTTTCTAATACTTATTTTGAATCCCCTCGTTTCAACTACGTTTCCCCCAAGCGTTTTCCGTTTTGAGAATTCCTGATTTTTCTCACGGGCAATGACAATGTTTCGATCACGACCTAATGAGATATTCAATGTGTCCTGAGATGATTTGGCATCAAGGATAGAGCTACCGACAAATGCGTCCTCGAAATACAGATTGGCCTCTCCTTCCAATAAGTTGTATTGATCCCAATTGATAATTCTTGCAATTAGGAAAGCATCTTTGTCTAGCTTAGGAATAGCATAATACTCGTAAATCCCTTCAATTTCATATTTCTTTAAGTCAACACGTAGCTTTTCGCCATTGGACTTGATTGAATATGGAGTTTCAACCTCAATTTCTACGGTTGTTTGATTTTCAATAATAGTTGTAATAAGGGTTTCGTTTTTTCTTTTTGATCGGCTAACTTGAACACCGGATACTCTCCCTGATAATGCGTCCGAGGCATCACCAGAGGATCCGTATCCTGTAACGACTACTTCTTGTAGCTGAGTTACATCCGACTTTAGCCTAACATTTATTTCAGGTTTGTCAATCTCGATTTCCTCGGTCATCAATCCTATGAATGAAAATACCAATTGTGCTGCCCCGTTCGGCAATGTTAGACCGTAACTTCCGTCTGTGTCCGTTACCGTTCCTATCGTAGTACCTTTAACGAGTACATTTACTCCGGGTAGTGGCTGCCCGTCTTCCCCAACTACTTTGCCCTTCACATTGTGAACAGGACTTCTATTAACACCGAAAATATCTTCGATGACTGTATTCCTGGCGAAATTTAAATTCCAGGTTTTCAATTCGGGCATAACCCCACTTTGGTTAGGATTTCCATTTGAAAAGCGAAGCTTGACGTTTTTCCAGTCAATGCCTGTGTTTTGAAATACTTCCGCCTTATAAGTCAGCTCCAGCGGACTTTTAACATCGTGAACTCTAACATCATATTTAGGATACCACCCTGCATTTGAAACTATATAAGTTAAATGAAATTCAGATTTAGTCTGCTTTAGGCAATGAACTCGAATCTCTATTTCGCTCGTGGGCAGCGTTTTTCGATCATTTTCAGCTTTTAATTGTTTCATTAAAGCCGCTTGGTCTTTCTTAGCTTGACCGATACTTTTTTTCACCTTTATTTCTTCTTCTTTGTACTTCGTAATTTCTGTTTCATAGAAATCAATTGTTTGCTTTAGTTGAATTATTGTAACCCCTGAATTCTGAGAGCCTACTTTTTTATTTTCATTTAAAATACTCTGCTTCTCCTTTAGTACGTCAAGCCTTGCCTCCTCTTTTGAGGTTACTGACAATGACGATTCCAGCAAATTAGTCAAGCTATCTACCCTGTTACTTTTCCTAATTTCGTTCAGATAGTTCAATTTTTGATTAACAGATAGCAGAACAAAGTCACCATTTGTTTTAACCTGAATACTCTTCTCGTCAATAAACGGGGACAAGTTTTTAATCTTGAAAACTGTGTTTCCGTTAGGAACGATAGTAGTTCCCACCTCAAATATTTGTGCTCCTTCTAAAAAAACGGTAACCTCTTTGATGTCTGTTAGAAGTTCCTTTTCATTAAAATTTTGCGAGAAACCAATTAAGGTAACTAGCAGAAGAGAAAATGTAAGCGTAAGTTTCATAACATTTTTATTATTAGATGCCATTTCTTTTGAAATTCCATAAATGGATTGAAAGATCTTATCAGAACGTAATAATAAACAATTCTTAACTTGCCGCACTTTCTTAAACATGAATTCTCGCGTAAAAAACTCAGTAGCGAAACACTCCTTTGAGCCATAGTTAATCGAAGGGACAGAGAAGGGAAAGGAGTATTAATAAGTTGACTTTAGAAAACCTTCCGCAGTCATTACGGGAAGGGATGAGCGTTTGTAATCTTTTAAGTTTCGGGTCACAATTACGGAAGCTTTATTCTCAAGGGCTGCGTAGTGTTGTACACCGTCCTCAAAGTCAGTAAAATCAGAGGATAGCGCCAAGTTTATACTTTTTTCGCCTACTGATATAACTTGAACCAAAGTCTTAAACCGAAGCAAAATCTTTTTTGATTCCGAATTGGAATATTTCTTTCTTAATATATAATGGATCGTTGTAAAACTTAATGAGGAAACTAGAAGCTTTATTTCCTTTAAGTCCGCCCTCGAAAATAGGATCGCTGCGCTTTTGTAAAAGGGTTCTCGCTGTTCCAATAAGTCCAGAACAATATCGGTGTCTACAAAAACATTTTCCATTATTTGTATTTCTTCCCTAGAAAATCAGCATACTCGTTTTTGTATCCTATGGGTACGTTTTTCAAAACACCCGAAAGACTTTTGACCAAGGGCGTAATAGCTTCCTCATCGACAGAAACGGTTGTTATCTTGTCAAGATAGTTTTCAATCATCTTGGAAAGGCTGGTTTTTCTTTTTTTAGCGAAGGTTTTACCCCGTTCTATTGTTTTCTTTTTAAGCCGGAGTGTCAGTTTGGTATCCATACGTACAAAATAAAATAAATTATACGCATGAAAAAAGCATCCTGCCATTTAATTATCTAAGTGTCCGCTTTATCTTGCATCTTCATTTCAACGTACCATGAAATTCTTCCGCAAAAAATATTCAGATCAAACCCTTCTTCAACTTTATGAAGCACTCCTTCATCCGCGCCTGATTGAAGAGAAGATGCTCATTCTCCTTCGGCAAAATAAAATCAGCAAGTGGTTTAGTGGCATCGGGCAAGAGGCCATTTCGGTGGGGATTACAGCCGCCTTAAATCAAGATGAATATATTTTGCCCATGCACCGAAACCTGGGTGTGTTCACTGGCCGCAACCTTCCGTTCGAAAAATTATTCGCCCAATGGCAAGGCACGATGAGCGGTTATACCAAAGGCCGCGATAGGTCTTTTCATTTTGGTACGAATGAACACCACATCGTGGGGATGATCTCGCACCTTGGTCCACAAAATGGCGTGGCCGATGGAATCGCCCTCGCCACCAAACTGAAAAAGGAGAACAAAGTCACCGTAGTTTTCAATGGCGATGGTGGAACGAGTCAAGGGGATTTTCATGAAGCGTTAAACGTGGCAGCCGTTTGGGATCTGCCGGTGATTTTTGTGATTGAGAACAATGGCTACGGGCTGTCCACGCCAAGCAACGAGCAATTTCGCTGTAAGCAATTTATCGACAAAGCAATTGGCTATGGAATAGAAGGTGTGAAAGTGGACGGCAATAATGTGTTGGAAGTGTATGACACCGTAAAAAATCTTGGAGAAGGTTTAAGAAAAAAACCAAGACCGATTTTATTGGAATGCATCACCTTTCGTATGCGCGGCCACGAAGAAGCAAGTGGCACGAAATACGTTCCGAAAGAGTTGATGGACACCTGGGCGAAAAAAGATCCACTCGAGAATTATGAGAACTACTTATTAAACGAAAAAGTGACGGATCAAAAGTCGGTGGATGCCCTTCGGAAGAAAATAAAAAAGGAGATTGATGAAGGGCTGGCGATTGCCTTTGAAGAAAAACATCCGGTTGCAAATACGGAAACAGAATTGAACGATGTGTATGCACCATTTATTCAGATCGTCACCGAACCTGCTTCAGAGAAAAAATCGGAGAAACGTTTTATCGATGCCATCAGCGATGGACTTCGACAAAGTATGGAGAAGCATTCCAACCTGGTGTTGATGGGTCAAGACATTGCCGACTATGGAGGGGTTTTTAAAATCACGGATGGCTTTGTAAAACTGTTCGGTAAAGATCGCGTGCGCAACACGCCTTTATGTGAAGCGGCTATCGTGGGTGCGAGTCTTGGTCTTTCCATCAAAGGAATGAAGGCTATGGTAGAGATGCAATTTGCCGATTTCGTCACCGAAGGATTTAATCAGATCGTGAATAACCTGGCCAAAACGCATTGGCGCTGGGGGCAACCGGTTGATGTGGTGGTGCGCATGCCCACAGGAGCGGGCACGGCCGCTGGCCCTTTCCACTCGCAGAGTAACGAAGCCTGGTTCTTTCATACGCCAGGGTTAAAAATTGTTTACCCTTCCAATCCCTACGATGCGAAAGGGCTTTTGTGCGCCTCCTTTGAAGATCCCAATCCCTATTTATACTTTGAACACAAATTGCTGTATCGGTCAATCAAAGATTTTATCCCCGATGATTATTACACGGTAGAAATAGGCAAAGCAAAATTAGTGAGCGAAGGAAATGATCTTTCCATTATTACGTATGGTATGGGAGTACATTGGGCAAAAGAGATTTTGGAGTCAATGCCGGATGTGAAAGCCGATGTACTTGATCTACGAACACTTTTGCCTTGGGATAAAGAAGCCGTAGAACAAACGGTGAAGAAAACCAATCGGGTATTGATTTTGCATGAGGACACGTTAACGGGCGGTATCGGTGGCGAGATCGCAGCCTGGATCAGTGAGCATTGTTTCAGCTACCTTGATGCACCGGTTATGCGTGTAGCTTCTTTGGACACCGCCATTCCCTTTGCCCCGACATTGGAAAATAATTTTCTTCCTAAAGGAAGGTTGAAAAGTAAAATTGAAGCGTTGATGAAATATTAACGGTTTAAAAAATGAGAAGAGATTTCTTCCCATTCTTCTTCAAGGTTAACTTTTGGAAAATTTTTCCCTGCTCGGTTGTACCAATATTGGGCATTGCCTTTATCGCCTTCCTTACGATGGAGGTAAGCATGAATCCATGCTCCATTTGAGTTGTCAATGTCCTGAATAATGTTGTGCGCTTCTTCCCAGTTTCCTTTCTCATCATGCCACAAGGCTATTAGATAAGTATTTATTCCTTTCGGAGGTTCAGAAAGTTGAAGGGAAGTTTTTAGTTCGATGAGCGTCATAAAAAAATCATTTGATCGTAGTCTGAGTGATTTCAGGAAAACCATTCCATCACAATTTTTGTTAATTTAGCCTGTTTAATTAAAAGATTCTAAGGAAATCATTGCCTGAAATTTTGGCTTTACTAAAATCATATCGTTTCATTCTCCTGGCCGTAGTAATCTGCATTATTGCCATACCTTCCTATTCACAAAATACCAAAGGGGACAAGCCGGCCAATATCCAACGTTCGATCTTACGCATCCCAAGGCTAAAAACCAAGAAGAAGGGTGGCGACAAAGCTTATACCGGAGACATTTCAGGCCGGAGGATAAGGACAAAAAATAAATCCTCGGCAGTAAGAGCAATTCAAACCGGCCCATTGCCCTATGCAAAAAAGCACCCTAAAGAAGTAAGCAGAGTGGGTAAACCAATTGGAGGTGGCAATAAAGTTCGCATTCGTTCTTCTACAGCCAAAGCAGCACGCAACAATGTTTACCCAAATCATGGAGAATTCGCCTATAACCCCTCAAGAAAACCTCACGACACTCAGCATCCTTATTCCAATGGGAGTGTATTTACAAATGTCGGTTCGTGGATTTCCAGAATTCCTCCGTGGTCAAAAAAGAGAATTCGTCCGCGATCCGCATCCAGAAGCTTTATTACGCGGGGCAGAAAAAATGTGTACTGGGGAAAACTCAGAATAGGAGAAAAACCAATTACGACTGATCTCACAGGCAGAACACTGAGGACTAAAAACTTCCATAGCCCGGGTTTGGGTGTTATTCCTGCTGGCGAGGTTTATAAAAGGAAAAAAAGACCAGCTGATCGCCCTTATAAGGGAGCATTCTCCAGCGGATTTGTCACATCAGGGCAGCGTGGAAGGGCTTGGAAAGGGGATATATCCGGCCATGCCATTCGAAACACGAAACCAAAAATTCAGCAGCCCCCTGGGCTTACACTTGGTTCATTAGGGCTTTCTAATTCCGGACCATATCGATCTTCACGCGCAATTCCAGGAAGGTATCCCGGCAAAGGCATTGGTATTTTTAAGCGCTTTCTAAACAAGTTTCAAGGTATTCGTGGGCCTCGCGGAGGAGGTAGCGCTAGCAGGGGATTCAACAATAACGGCAACCCTATTAACGTGCGAACACCCGGAGTAGGCGGTAACATTGGTAATTATAGTGGTAACATCCGTGGGCAAGGAAAAACGTTCAGCCAAGTGGGACTGAGCTTTTCGGGAAACCTCAAATCCGGACGGCCACTTAAAGGCGGGGGAAGTGTAAGCGGGTTTTGGAATAATGGAAACAGGGCAATTAATGTGAAGCCGCCAGGTATCGGTGCCAACATGGGTGATTACCGTGGCAGCATCCGCGGTCAAGGAAAAAGCTTTAGTCAGGAAGGGTTGAGTTTTTCTGGAAGCATAAAATCCAGGCGTCCGCTTAAAGGTGGGGGGAGTATTAGTGGTCGAGGCTTTAACAATGGAGGTAGAGCCCTTGATGTGAGGACTCCTGGGATAGGGGCCAACATGGGCGACTTTAGCGGAAATATAAAATCAAGACGTCCACTGAAAGGAGGAGGAAGCATTAGTGGTTTCTGGAATAACAGGGGCGAATCAATTAATGTAAGAACGCCCGGTATTGGGGCAAAATATGTTGGGAAATACCAGGGTTTTTTTCGCGCTCAGGATGTTCGCAAAGGTTTCAGTCAGGACGGATTGGGTTATTCTGGAAACATACGGTCTGGTAGGCCCCTAAAAGGAGGGGGAAGTATTAGTGGTTCGTGGAACAATGGGGGTAGTCCACTCAACGTACGAACTGCTGCGCCCGGTGCTGGTCGAATTGGTACGTATACGGGTTTTTTTAAGAACTTTGAATTGTCACCAGGTTTTGGCTATCAGGGAGAAACATATAGAGGTTCAATAAAAGCTTGGAGGCAACCAAAAGGTGGCGGTAGCATTTCAGGCTCATGGAATAATAATGGAAATGCAATTCAAGGAAAGGCTTATTCTCCTTCCACCTTGAAAATAGGATCTTTCGCGGGAAATCTTAAAGCGAAAAAACAACAAAAAGGTGGAGGGAGTATCAGTGGCATAGTCTGGAATAATGATCAGCAAGCTATTTTGCCTAGAACACCGAGTTCGGGTGATGCCAAGAACGCTGATTATTCTGGAAGAATACGCCTGCCTTTTTTTAGAAATAGATATATCCGCAACCCGAAATCAAATCGGCAAGCAATTAAAGAAATCAGACCGGGTAAAAGTGCTTATGAAGTAGAAGGTCTTCAAGTTAAAGTGAAACAAAGGGAATACGCCCGCAATAAAGTAAGTGTAAAAGGTGCTCTTCCCGGGGTTGTACCCGAAAAAAATTCAGTAAAAGCTAGCGAATATGATGGCCGCATGAAAATGATGTGGTCGTTTAAGAAAAATCCCAGCAGCCATGAAGATGCGCTGCGGTCAAGAAAGCCAACAAATTCTTTTATGAAAGGTAATGATTTTGCCGGCAGACTGAGTATGAAAAAGTATGTGCACAATCCACAGAGTAATAGAAATGCATTGGATGTAATTGCCCCAGGCCGCGCGATGGCGCGCATCAAAGACTATCAGGGCAATCTAAAAATGAGTAAACCGCACGGAAAAAATCTACACCCCGATGCTCAATATGCTCATAGTGACAAGGGAAATGTAAAACAGGAACGAACTTTTTTGATGAACATCAGGTTAAAATGGGCAAAACTTTTTAAGAGTAACGCGAATCAGCCAGCCGCAGTTAAAGAGAAGGTGCGCAGGCCTCGCTACGACAAAAAGGAAAAAGAACTTTGGAAAGACTTATACGATTAAAAATATGAACTGGATTGCCCTGAAAAGTGAAGAACAACTTCGTCAATTGCAAAAGGAATCTGAATTTGAACCTGTTTTGATTTTCAAACATAGCACCCGGTGTTCAATTAGTAGTAGTGTGCTCAACCGACTGGAGAGAAACTGGAAAGAGGAAGATATGGCCTCGATGAAAACTTATTATTTGGATTTGATTTCGCATCGTAGCATTTCAAATTTAATCGCAACTATTTTTGATGTTGAGCACCAATCCCCACAAATCATAGTCGTTAGAAATGGAAGTCCTATTTTAGTAAGGTCTCACTACGACATAAGTTTTGCTGGAATACAGGAAACCGTTTTTGCTAAAAGTTAAAAACGATAGTTTGTTTTAGGTTTTCAGAAAGACTTAAGGCCACGGGGCAGGTTAGCGCAGCATTTTTCAATTTTTGTTTTTGAACCTCTGTAGCCTGTAAACTCGAATGTGAAAAGGTGATTTTTATTTCTGCAATTTTACGCGGACTGCTAGCCATGATTTTTACCACTTCAGTTTTTAATCCTCTTAGGTCTACTGCTTCGCGCATAGCCACTTGCCCCATGATGGTCATCATGCAACTGCTCAAGGCCGCACTTACCAAATCCGTAGGGCTAAATGCTTCTCCTTTACCTTGATTATCGGTTGGGGCATCTGTGGTGATGGTTTGGCCTGATTTTAAGTGAGTGGCTTTTGTGCGCAAGTCGCCAACATATTCAACGGTTGCCATTAGATTATCCATGGTAAATGGGGTTTAGTTTTTTTTCGTTAACAAATACGTCCTAAATTTGAGGATATTAATAGAGGTAGTGAAACAAGTTGTGCATTTTTTGTTGATCGTAGTCCTATTCTCTGGTCTGGGCACAAAAGTGCTTGCTCAAACACAGGATAGCTATGAGTACAATTCAGAAATTATTTTTGGGGTCAACAAAAATTCTTACGGTGGTTTGATTGGCGGGTTTACTTTCAAGAGCGGGCGCAGGCTGAATAAAAAAGTATTTGAAACTTTTGGGGTGGAGTTAATGAATGTCAAAAATCCCCATGAAGTTAAGGTTCAAGCGGCAAGTGGAAATTATTTTATTTACGGCAAATCTAATTATCTATATGCCCTACGGTTGCAGTATGGCCGCGATGTAATCTTGTTCACCAAAGGTCCGCAACAAGGTGTTGAGGTAAAAGCGGTTTTTGCTGCCGGCCCAACAATTGGTATCGTAACACCGTATTATGTACAGGTTGCTCCAAACGGAGGAAGTGGTTATTATACCGTTAATCAGCCCTATACATCAAGTTTGTCGTATGGTGAAATTCAAGGAACCGGAAGCCTATTTGAAGGCGTTACCCAATCAAAAATTCAGCTCGGTGGAAATCTTAAAGCCGCTTTGAATTTCGAGTTGGGCACGGTAAAAAGTCAGGTTACGGGATTTGAAGCGGGCTTTCTTTTAGACACTTATTTTAAAAAAGTGGTATTGATGCCTGGCGCTGAAAACTACAATGTGTACCCCACCGTTTTCCTTACCGTTTTTTGGGGGAGTCGCAAATAAAATCCCGTTGCTAGATTCTTTGCAGTACCTGTCCGCGGTGGGCATCTAATTTTAGCAGAATAAAAAGCAAAATCGTAAAGCTCCAAAGGGCAGATCCGCCATAGCTAAAAAACGGCAAAGGAATGCCAATTACCGGGAACAAACCGATAGTCATACCAATGTTCACTGCAAAGTGGAAGAAGAAAATGCAGGCCACACTATAACCATAAGCTCGTGCAAAACGATTCTTTTGTCGCTCAGCTAAGAATAGCACGCGTAAAAGAAGCGCTATGAAAAGCCCTATGACCACCAAGCTGCCTACAAAACCATGTTCTTCGCCAATGGTGCAAAAGATAAAATCCGTGCTTTGCTCTGGCACGAAATCGAATTTCGTTTGAGTGCCATGCAAAAATCCTTTGCCAAAAAAACCGCCACTTCCAATGGCTATTTTGGATTGGGTAACGTTCCAACCGAAACCAAGTGGATCTGCATCGGGATTGATCAATGCCTTTATCCTATTTTGCTGGTGGGGTTTTAATACGTCTTTTACTACATAGTCAACACTTTGAATCACGCCACTGATGATAAGGGCGCCTAACGTAAGAAGGGCGATGCGTTTGAATTTCTTTTTGCCGGCAACAATTAAAAAAATCAATATTGTGCCAATGGCAATGTGGAGATAGATTGGGTTGGGAACCAATAACGTAAGGATGAAAATAGTTGCGGCACATAAACCTACAATCAAAAGAAAAGGGGACATCCCTTCACGAAAGAAGACGAGCGTAAATGAAGTAAACACCAGTGCAGTTCCTGTATCTTTTTGTAAAAGGATCAAACCCATTGGTAAACCAATGATCATAAACAACATGGCTTGGTTTCTTAAATTATCCATTCGGAAACCTACCGTTCCAATATATTTTGCCACGGCTAATGCTGTAACGAACTTAGCAAACTCTGAAGGCTGCACGCCAAATGATCCAATTCCGATCCAGGCCTTATTGCCACCCACCTCTTTCCCGATGATAGGTACGAGAAAAAGTAAAACCAATAAAATACCGTATAAGATGTACGCAAAAGTTTCGTAGAAGCGCATGTCAACGATAGTAATGGCAAAGGCGATAATTATCGAGGCTGAAATAAACATTAGCTGCCGGCCAGAATTAAGGGAGAGATCAAAAATGGATTGATGAGCCGAATCATCATAAACGGCTGCAAAAACATTTACCCAGCCCAACGCCACCAAGGCCATATAGAGGAGCACTGTCGTCCAATCTATTTCCCCTGAAATGTCGTAGTCTCTTCTCATCGATCAATCCAAAAATTTTCCGAGTAATACATAGTCTTCGATGTATGGTCTCCGTGTTTTTCCAAAAAGATATTTTTCAATCATTAAACTTGAAATCATGGCGGCTGCCCGCGCACCTTGCCCTGCGTTTTCCACATAGACAGAGATGGCTATTTTGGGATGATCGCGTGGTGCAAAGGCGATGAAAACGGAATGTGATGGGAAAGGTTCATTTTGAACAGTACCTGTCTTGCCACACACGATAACATCTTGCAACCGGGCATTCACGCCAGTGCCGGCTTCAACCACTTGCTGCATGGCATCTACGGCAATTTTAAAATTAGAAGAATCCACCGTGGTGAAATGGCGCTGGGTGTATTCCGGAAGCGGCATGCCCGCTCGTCCGATGGCCTTGATTAAATGGGGTGTGTAATAAAAGCCGCGGTTTGCTACCGTAGCAACAAAATTGGCCATTTGTAAGGGCACAACTAAGTTTTCCCCTTCTCCGATAGCAATTGAATAAATATTCGAAAATTTCCAGGGCTTATTATGATAGGCTCGGTCATAATAGGCTGGCGTTGGTATTAGACCATCTTTTTCATTAGGCAGGTCTATCCCCAACTTACTTCCAAATCCAAAGCTGTTAATGTGTTTGTCCCATTCTGCCAAACCGATGCGGGTATCTTTATAAGTATCATCGGCTTTGCCTTGGTTCAGCATTCTGCGAAGCACGCTGTGGAAATAGGGGTTGCACGAGTTGGTAATGGCTCCGCGTAAGTCTTCGTTGGAATGGTTGCCATGGCAGTCGATGATAGTTCGGTCGCACCGGATTCGCGTTTCGGGGGTAATCACCCCCTCTTGCAGGGCCGTCATTGCTTGCACAATTTTAAAAATTGAGCCAGGCCGATATTGCGCCATCAACGGACGATTGAAGAGTGGCTTCATGGTGTCGCTGCTGATGAGTTTGAAATTGGAACTGTAATTTTTTCCCGTAAGTAAATTCGGGTCATACGATGGGCCTGATACCAACGATAATATTTCGCCAGTAGAAGGTTCAATAGCCACAATGCTTCCTGCTTTTCCCTGCATCAGTTTTTCTCCGTATAGCTGAAGGTCGAGGTCGATACTTGAAATTAAATCCTCTCCAGGTATGGAGAGGGTATCGTACTTACCTTCTTTAAAGGCGCCTTTTTCGATTCCCTTTACATCGCGAAGTTTAAACCGGATTCCGCGTTTGCCGCGAAGTTCTTTTTCATAAAATTTTTCTATTCCACTTTGGCCGATGTAATCACCCTGTTTATAGATACCAGATTGATCATGTTCTAAATCATTTTTGCTGATCTCACTGACATAACCCAGGGCATTCGCTAAAGCAGAGGTGGTGTACGAGCGTGTGGTCCTTGCCTGAATGAAGAAGCCGGGAAATTCGTCTAACCGGTCTTGCACTTTGGCGAAATCTTCATTGGCAAGCCGGTCAATAAATTGCATCGGCTTTACGGGAGAATATTCTTTTTTGCGTGCCTTTAGTTCTTTGAATTTCTTTCGCAGATCTACCCGGGTAAGATTAAAAACTTTACAAAATTTAGCGGAATCAAGCGGCTTTGCATCTTTTACGATTACCTCAAGATCGTATTCAGGTGTGTTATAAACGATCAGTTTTCCATTGCGGTCTTTGATCAGTCCCCGGAAGGGATATTCGATTTGCCTTAATACAGAGTTACTATCTGCCAAATCGGCATATCGATCATCAAGGACTTGAACAAAAAATAATTTCACAAGAAAGATGACTCCTACTAAGACAATGACGAGCTGGAATATTTCTTTTCTGCCTTCGTTCATATACGCTTGCGTTGAGGAACAAGATACTGCAAGACTACAATTAGGGTCATCGTAAAAGATAGACTGGCAATTGTCTTAAGCATGGAATACCAAAAAAGCCCAAAGCCTGCTGATTCTACTAAAAATAAAGTTAAGTGATGGACAAATATCAAAGGCATGGTGTAGACTAAAAACCATTGCAATCCGTGGGATTTTACATTTGGTAGGTTGCCGGCATCGTAGCCACCCTGTGGGGTGATAACACCAAGCCAGTAATTACGAAGATAGCCAACTAGCACCATGGAAAGGGCGTGAAGGCCAAGGCTGTTATAGAAAATATCAACAATGAACCCGATAGCAAAACCCAGAAACATTAGCAACATTGGGTTGGTTTCAATGGGTAAAAGCAGAATGAAAGCCACGTATAAAAAGCAGAAACCGGTGTTGAAGAACACTAAATTTTTCAACAGCAGTACCTGTACAATCGCATACAGAAAAAATGAAATAAATTGTATGATTCCCTCTCTTGTCATCTCGATTCACCGAAAGTTATTTGCTCCACTGAGTCCCTCTCTTTTTTTAATCGACTCTTAATGACATCAACAAAAGCAAGGTTCGCAAAGTCCAAACCAAGGGTCACTTTTATATCATAAAACGGAGCTTCGTCTTTGAGGTTGAATTCTTTAATCTTTCCGATAAATATCCCTTCAGGAAAGATGGCATTGTAGGCGGAGGTGACGATCGAATCACCAACAACAGGATGGACATGGCGGGGAATATATTTGAGACTGACCACCGATGAATTGATGCCATCCCACTGAACCGTTCCGAAGTAGCCACTTCGCTTAATCATACACGAAACCTGTTCATCTAAGTTTAAAAGGGAAATCAATACCGCATAATGATTGGTCACAGACTTAACCTTTCCCACCACTTTCCCTTCGCTAATTGCGGCCATTCCTGCTTCTATTCCGGCATCGGCTCCTCGGTTAATGGTGATAAAGTTTTTATAATATTTGGTGGTGTTGTTTACCACTTTGGCGCTTACATAATCGAATTGGGTGAACTGTGCCGAATCTTTGATTTGTTTAAGGTTGAAAAATTGAACCGTACGCTCACTTTTTTCAAGTTTTTTACGGAGCAAAGAATTTTCTTCAGCTAAACTGGAATTGATATTGGCTAAATAAAAATAATTGCGAACGTTTTGCGAGGCCTCATTCATCTGGGCGACCAAGCGATTGGAGGAGTTAAAATATTTTGTGCTTTGATACTGGTTGTTTTGAATGATCAACCAGACACAAAAAATTTCCAGGGATAAAAGAGTGAAAAAGGCCCGATAACGGTAAACAAAATTAAAAAGCCTTTCCATTCATCAGGTCATAAGCACTTTTCGATAATGATCTAAATTTTTTAGGGCGGCCCCCGTGCCCCGTACCACGGCACGTAGCGGATCCTCGGCTACATGGATGGGGAGTTTGGTTTTCAAGCCAAGGCGTTTGTCTAGCCCGCGTAGCATGGCCCCTCCGCCCGTGAGGTAGATACCGCGTTCGTAGATGTCTGCAGAGAGCTCAGGAGGAGAAAGTTCAAGGGCTTTCAAAACTGCTTCTTCCAATTTGGAAACGGATTTATCCAAGGCAAACGCTACTTCGGAATAAGAAATTTTAATTACTTTAGGAATGCCGGTCATCAAGTCGCGTCCTCTGATTTCGTAATCATCTGGGCCATCATCCAGTTCTGTCATTGCGGAGCCGACTTCAATTTTTACACGTTCCGCTGAACGCTCCCCAATCAATAGGTTATGCTGTCTACGCATGTAATCCAAAATGTCACGATTGAAGGTGTCGCCAGCAATGCGAATCGACTGGTCACAAACTATTCCCGATAAGGCGATAACGGCAATGTCTGTAGTGCCACCGCCAATGTCTACTACCATGTTTCCAATGGGTTGCTCGATATCAATGCCTGAACCTATGGCAGCAGCAATCGGTTCGTAGATCATGTATACTTCTTTCGCATTGGCATGTTCAGCAGAGTCGCGAACGGCACGCTTTTCTACCTCGGTAATGGCTGAGGGGATGCAAATCACCATGCGCAAAGAAGGTGGAAAGACCCTCCGGCCTGTGTCGATCATTTTGATAAAGCCCCGAATCATCATTTCGGCACCGTGAAAATCCGCAATTACGCCTTCTTTCAAAGGACGAATGGTTTTTATGTTGTCGTGGGTCTTTTCATGCATTTGCATGGCCTCGCGTCCAATGGCCAGTACCTTGTTGGTGTTTTTATCAATTGCGATAATGCTTGGTTCATCAACCACCACTTTGTCTTTGTGGATAATTAGCGTGTTGGCAGTGCCTAAATCAATGGCAATGTCGCTGGTAAAGAAATCAAAAAGTCCCATTTCGATGTGTCTTAAAAAACGTGAAATTAGAATAAATAATTATGGCAAACCTGTTTCTGGCAAATATTTGATAATTTCGATCTTATCAATTTTCATAAGCTCTTTGTCAGCAGTGTTAATGGGATGGCTTCTGTCAGTGCTGTTGCAATGATGATGGCATCAGCAAATTTTATGTTCGAGAATCTCCGTAATTCCGCTGCCTTCCTGTTAATTTTAATGTTACATTGAATAACTACCGAAGACTTGAGGAGCTCTAAAAATTAAGGGCAGATCTTTGGTACTAATATTTTTGTTGGAAGTTAATTCGATTTCTGATACAAAGGAGATGATAATGTTTTTGCCTTCTAAAAGTTGGCTGGCGGTTTTATCGCCTTTCAATAAATAGATAAGGATATTAGTGTCTACGAGAACGCTCTTCCCATTCATCTCTCATCTTTCTTTGTATGCCCACAGGATCTCCTTAAAATTTTACTTTTCCAAGAAATTTACTAGTGGGAAATCCCTTTTTCTTTTGGAGCTTCCCAAGCTTCCGTTCAATTGTTTTTTTGAGTCTCCTTTTTTTATGATGACACCAATTTTTTGATTTTTTCCATTAAATGTACAAAACCCAACTCAATGTTTAAAATGCCTAAAGCCTGTAAACACCATAGCCATGTTGTTTTGGTCGCAAAAACCGATGGAGTCCTGATCTTTGATCGACCCGCCCGGTTGAATGACGGCTGAAATACCCTGTTCGTGGGATATCTCTACACAATCCGGGAAAGGGAAGAAGGCATCCGAAGCCATCACGGAGTTTTTTAAATCAAAACCAAAACTCTTTGCTTTTTCGATAGCTTGCTTCAATGCATCCACGCGACTGGTTTGACCGACACCACTGGAAAGCAATTGGCCGTCAACCGCTAAGATGATGGTATTCGATTTGGTGTGCTTGCAAATTTTGCTGGCGAATAGTAAAGCATTTACCTCCGAAGGAGATGGCGCACGCTTGGTAACGGTTTTTAAATCTTCTTCGGAATCCGTGTGGAGGTCTTGATCTTGTTCAATTACCCCATTAAGCAAACTTTTGAATTGCTTGGTGGACGTTAAGGCTTGCTTTTGTTTTAGGATAATACGGTTCTTCTTAGATTTCAAAAGGTTCAGCGCGTCCAAATCGTAATCGGGGGCAATCAAAATTTCGAAGAAGAGTTTATTGATTTCCTCCGCTGCCATTAAATCAATCTTTTGATTGGAGGCAAGCACTCCGCCAAAAGCGGAGATCGTATCAGCCTGGAACGCTTTCAGATAGGCTTCTTTTACTGAGCTGCCGATCGCAACTCCGCATGCATTGGTGTGTTTGATAATTACAAATGCCGTATCACCTTCAAATTCTTTAACGAGGTTCACCGCAGCGTCAACATCAACCAGGTTGTTGTAAGAGAGCTCCTTTCCGTTGAATTGGTCAAAGAGTTTGTCCAAATCGCCATAAAAAACTCCTTTTTGATGTGGGTTTTCTCCGTAGCGCAATGTTTTGCCCTTTTGAAAACTGGATTTAAAACTTGGGATACCTTGCTCCTGATTAAAATAATTGAAGATCGCCCCATCGTAATGAGAGGTTACATCAAAGGCCAAGCCGGCAAACCTTTTCCGATCGGCCAGATCAGGGCTGCCATTTTTGACTTTTATGATATTCAGGACTTCTCCATATTGTTCGCGGGAAGAAACGATCAGCACATCGTTAAAATTTTTGGCTGCCCCGCGTATCAACGCAATTCCACCAATGTCAATCTTCTCAATAATTTCATCCTCACTTCCTCCTTTTGCCACTGTTTCTTCAAACGGATAGAGATCCACAATCACCAGGTCAATGGGGGCGATCTTAAATTCTTCTGTTTGCCTTAAATCTCCAGCTTCATCCCTCCGAAAGAGGATCCCCCCAAATACGGCAGGGTGAAGTGTTTTTACTCGACCTCCAAAGATCGAAGGATACCCGGTGAGCTGCTCAACAGGGGTGACAGGATAGCCAAGCTTTTTTATAAACTCTTCCGTGCCCCCCGTGGAAACAAATTCAACATGCTGCTTGGCCAATTCATGAACGATAGCCTCCAGGCCATCTTTATAGAAAACAGAAATGAGGGCGCGGGTAATTTTTTTGTTCATCGGTAAAATTTCGAGGGGTTAAAACTTGACGCAAATGTACTTGATTCTGGGTACTTGATTCTTGATTCTTGTTGGTTACCAGAAACACCAGAAACAAGCGAGAAGAGTCCAACATCCAAAATCTATTGTCCAACAGAACATTTGTTAGCTTAAAATATTTTCAAAATCTCTTGTGCTTTGTTGTGCAATAAAAATATTTCCTCTTTCTTTGAGACACAATGAACAACAGCCAGCGATTTTATTTTAGTTTTTACTTCTTTCAATCCCGAAGGGACTTGAGGTAAAATCGCTTTGAAAAGGAAGAAACAAAACGAAAATATCAGAAAGTCCCTCGAACATCGGGGGACTTTTTATTTTACTGCGTGTTACGGAGCACGCACAATGAAAGGATGTACGATTTGAACACTACACGGAACATAAAAGCTATCGCGAATAGCGCGAAGTAACATGGCAAAAAAGAAAAAAATAAAAGTCGCGATTCAGGGTATCACTACCAGTTTTCATGAGGTGGCTGCGCTCACACATTTCAAAGAAGAGATTGAAACGGTGGAGTGTTTGAGTTTTCATGCCTTGTGCGAATCCTTGAAAAATGGTGAAAGTGATTTTGCTGTGATGGCCATCGAGAACTCGATCGCTGGAAGTATTTTGCCCAACTATTTCTTATTGCAAGAATATCATTTCTCCATTATTGGTGAAGTCTATCTCCCAATTCACATGCACTTGCTTGCGTTGCCCGGTGTGAAGTTGGATGAAATAAAAAACATCGAAAGCCATCCGATGGCGATTCGTCAATGTTCAGATTATCTTTTTCGATTAAAAGGAGTGGATATCCGCGAAAGCGATGACACGGCCTACTCAGCAAAAAAAGTGGCCGATAAAAAACTCAAAGACACAGCAGCTATTGCCAACGAGCACGCGGCAAAAAGATTCGGACTTGCCATTTTAGAGAAGCGAATTGAAACCCATAAAAAGAATTTTACCCGCTTTCTGATTTTAACAAAAAGGTCATCCGCAAAAGAAGAGACCAATAAGGCTTCGCTCTCTTTTGAAGTAGCCAACGAAGTGGGCAGCCTTGCCGATGCGTTGATGACTTTTAAGGAACACACCATCAACCTGAGTAAAATTCAGTCGATACCGATCATTGGAAAGCCAAGTGAATACTCAATCCATATCGATGTGGAATGGAAACGCAGAAAAAATTACGATGACGCCATGAAGCAAGTGCTGCGTCAAGTGAGGAACTTAAATATTTTGGGAGAGTATAAGAAGGGGAAAATTGAATATAAATAAATCCAAAGTCCACAGACTACTGTCGACTGTCGACCGTGGACTTGAATAAAAGCATAACATGGTACAAACATCGAATAGAATAAAAAACGTAGAAGAATACTACTTCAGTAAAAAGCTGGCGGAAGTGCGCTCGTTGGATTCTCCGGAGTTGCGGGTGATCAATCTCGGCATTGGAAGTCCGGATCTAGCCCCTTCTGAAAGTACCATTGAGGCATTGGCGAACGCGGCAAAGAACCCGGCAAATCACGGTTACCAGAACTATAAAGGCATTCCACAATTGAGAGAAGCCATTGGTAGCTTTTACAAGAACAAGTATAACGTTTCGTTGAATACGGAAACAGATATCCTTCCTTTGATGGGATCTAAAGAAGGGATCATGCACATCTGCATGGCCTTTGTAAACGAGGGCGATGAAGTGCTGATCCCTGATCCCGGCTACCCCACTTACGCTTCAGTGGCCAAGTTGACGGGCGCGAAAATTTCTACCTACGGCATGAAGGAAGAATTAGGGTGGGGAATTGATGTAGGTGAATTAAAGAATAGAGATTTATCGAAAGTAAAAATTATGTGGGTGAACTTTCCACACATGCCTACCGGACGGATTGCCTCTAAAGATGAATTAAAAGAACTGGTCGACTTAGCCCGCGCAAATAATTTTTTGATCGTGAATGACAATCCCTATAGTTTGATTTTGAATGAGAGCCCATTGAGCATTTTGTCGATTGAAGGCGCGGAAGAAGTGGCGTTGGAATTAAATTCGTTAAGCAAGTCGCACAACATGGCGGGTTGGCGGATTGGCTGGGTAGGCGGAAAGAAAGAGTATATCGATGCGGTATTGCGTGTAAAGAGCAATATGGATTCGGGCATGTTTCTTGGGTTGCAACATGCGGCAGTAGAAGCGTTAAAAAATGGAAAAGAATGGTTTCAAAAACAAAATTCGATTTATAGGAAGAGACAAATAGCAGCCAGTAAAATATTGGAAGAACTTAACTGCACTTTTGAAAAGAAACAATCTGGCTTATTCCTATGGGCGAAAGCACCTGAAGGAATTGCCGATGTAGAAAAATGGATTGACGAGATTTTGTACGGCACAAAAGTCTTTATCACCCCAGGGTTTATTTTTGGAGAGGCAGGAAAAAGGTTCATTCGGATTTCGCTATGCGCTACCGAAGAAAAATTGAATGAAGCTCTTGAAAGAGTTAATCGTTATCAGTTAACAGGGAAGCGTCACGATTAACGATTAACCAATAACTATTAACAAACAGATGAAAGTTACAATTATTGGTTTAGGATTAATTGGCGGCTCGATGGCTATTGCACTCCGCAAAACCGGATTGGCAAGCGAATTGATCGGAATTGATTTGAATGAAGCCAATGCCACAAAGGCTGTTGAATTGGGGATCGTAGACAAAATTTTATCTGCGGATATCGCCTTGCCTCAAAGCGATCTGGTAATCCTGGCGATACCCGTCAACGCTACCTGTTCTTATCTGCCCACGGTGTTGGATTCAGTAAAACCAAGTGCAACCGTTATTGATACCGGCTCCACCAAAAATTTGATATGTAAAGCAGTTGCCAACCATGCTCATCGCGGTCAGTTCGTTGCTTCTCATCCTATTGCTGGAACAGAATATTCCGGACCCGAAGCCGCTTTCTTTGGATTGTTTGACGGCAAGACCAACATTATTTGTGAGCAAGAGAAATCATCAGAACCATCGTTGGCTCTGGCAAAGAGAATTTTTGATGCATTAAAATTGAAAACCATTTTTATGGATCCGGTTGGGCACGACAAACATGTGGCGTACGTTTCCCATCTCTCTCATGTGAGCTCATTTTTATTAGGACAGACTGTGCTGGACATGGAGAAAGATGAAAAAAATATTTTCAATTTGGCGGGCAGCGGATTTGCGTCTACTGTACGGTTGGCAAAAAGCTCCCCCGATATGTGGGCTCCAATCTTTGAGCAAAATGCAGAATACCTTGGCCATGCGCTTGCAGAATATATCATGCACTTGCAGCGTTTTCAATATCACTTGATGAAGCGCGATGGCAATGAACTGCACAAAATGCTGACAAAGGCAAATGAGATAAAGCGTGTATTAGACCTAAAATAGAAATCAAAACAATTAACACAACGAGTAAATTTATTCAACATGAAAAAAGGATTGGAATTACAGTCGATCATTAGTGGAATGGGCGTGAAGCGCCCCATCATCATCAGCGGCCCTTGCAGTGCGGAAACGGAAGACCAGATGGTGGCCACCGCCAAACAAATTGCTGCTACCGGCAAAGTGCATGCCCTTCGGGCGGGCATCTGGAAACCGCGCACCCGACCTGGCCAATATGAAGGCGCTGGCAATGTTGGCTTGCAATGGTTGATGACCGCCAAGAAAGAAACGGGATTGCCGGTGACTACAGAAGTGGCGAACGCTGCGCACGTTGAAGCTTGCCTGAAAGCGGGCGTTGATATTCTTTGGGTAGGTGCGCGCACCACGGTCAATCCTTTTTCGGTACAAGAAATCGCTGATTCATTGAAAGGTGTGGACATTCCCGTGATGGTGAAAAACCCGGTAAACCCAGACCTAGAATTATGGATCGGTGCCTTGGAGCGGTTGAACAAAGCTGGCATCACAAAAATGGCAGCCATCCATCGTGGCTTTTCTTCTTCTGAAAAAGGTCCGTTCAGGAACTTGCCGATGTGGGATATCGCCATCGAATTGAAAACTCGTTTCCCTGAACTGGATATCATCTGTGACCCCAGCCACATTTCGGGTAACCGCGACCTTATCGCCTTTGTTTCTCAAAAAGCCCTCGACCTCGACATGGCCGGTTTAATGATCGAAAGCCACATCAACCCCGATGCTGCCTGGAGTGATGCCAAACAACAAGTGACGCCTGCCGTGCTCGGGAAAATTATTAGCGAATTGGTAGTGCGCACTCCTTCCAGCGAAAACAAAACATTTAAAGATAAACTCAGCGTACTGCGCGACCAGATTGATCACCTCGATGATGAGATCATGCAGAAGATGTCTTCTCGGATGAAAATTTCAGAAAAGATCGGGCAGTACAAGAAAGATAACAAGGTGACAATCTTGCAAGTGAACCGTTGGGAAGAGATCATTAAAACCCGCGTGACTTTGGGCAAGGCGATGGGCCTGGACGAAGGCTTCACCCGCGATCTCCTCCGCTTGATCCACCACGAATCAATTCAGGTGCAAACTAAAGTGATGAATGAGATGGAGGCAAGGGTGTGAATTTTGAAATTATAGTATAAAGCCTCGCGATTGAAAATATATTCACTACCGATGGTGATGGCGCGGTGTCGTAGTACCAGGGCATTGAATATTATATGGCGTTACGAAGATTAAACAAGCCCGTGTGGATGCTCAACTATAACGGGCAAGGTCACGGCCTCACCCAGCGCCAAGACAAAACCGACTTTGCCATCCGCATGATGCAATTCTTTGATCATTATCTGAAAGATAAACCCATGCCCGAATAGATGACAAAAGGTGTGTCGGCTTCGGAGAAGGGAATGACGAAGGGGATTGATCCAATTGGCAAATTTGTAAATGTTCAATTATCAATTATCAATTCCGAAAGTTTAGAATACCCTTCTTTCAAACACGGTTTTTCTGTTTTTGAACAAATATTTACTTCGCTGCCATCTCTGAAAGGCGAAGAAATGACCTATAATCGATAATGTTTTTTCTTCTCGTATTTCCAATTCCTTCCTTTGCCTTCGCAGATCCACTCGATGGCTTGCGCGATGCGTTTGTGTCGTGTCTCTTCCGTTTTGGCTTCTTCAAACCATTGGATGTATTCTTTGCGGTGTGAGTAGGCAAAATTTGCAAAGACCTCACTCGCTTTTTTGTTTTTCTTTAACGCCTTTGCCAGATAATCCGGGGTTGCAATTGACTTGGATCCTTTCAGTGTGGTCTTCACCGGTCGTTTTATTTCTTTTTCATTGAGTTCCACAGCTTGCTTAAGAAAGCCCAAAAGGATTTTATCGGAGGGTAAATCTTTCAAAGCGGTTATGCGATCGAAGTTGCCCATGCTTCCACCTTCATTTCTTGAGGTAAGAATTCCTTTAGGATCATGGATCAATGAATATTTCCAGAACCCAAATGAGCAATGCTTTTTGAAGGCGGCCATGTTGCACATTACTCCTTTGTAATCGAAGTTGGGAAACCCCCATTTTATTTTCTCTTCTACTTCGGGGCAAGCCTTATGGACCAGTTCGCGCAAGTGGTTGAGAATCGGTTTTGCGAAGTCAGCCGACTTGGCGATGTAGGCATCTACTTGTTTGTTTTTAGGCATGATTAATTTTTTTGCCCCAAAGAAAACCAGTTTCCGGAATCATCTTGAAACAATGCTTCTATTCCATAAAATTCTTTAGTAGGCTCCTTTTTAAATTTAACGCCTTTAGCCTTTAGTTCTTCATACGTGGCATAAATGTCGTGGCACTCAAAAACACCAAAGCCAAAAGTTCCATTCTCAATCAATGTTCTCATTGCCTTGGCGGACTCCTTCGTAAATGTCATTCCTTCTTTTACAGGCATTATGGCAATTTCTAGATCCGGTTGATCCGGAGGAGTAACTGTAAGCCATTGGGTATCCGGCCCCATTGGGGCATCCGTGTGAATTTTGAACCCGAGCTTGTTCACATAAAATTCTCGTGCGCTACTCTGGTCAAGAACATAAATGCTTACGTGAGATAATTTTGAAATCATAATTTTGTTTTTTTATACAAACCTGAGCAATATTTTGGTTACGCTACTTCTTCAAAATTGCTTTTTTTCAATTCATTTACAGCCGCAAAGCAATTAGGAATGAAATGGTTCGGTTGAAATTTCATTTCATTTCGTAACGCTAATTTAAGTTGTCTATAGACGGCAGGAGTTGTTCCGTTTTCTTTTTTAAAAAGAGAAGTGAACGTACTTACACTTTCAAATCCTGAACGCTCGCATGCGCCCGTTATGGAATGACCTTGCGCTAAAAGAAATTTGGCGTTCTCCATTCTCACTTTTCTTAAATATTGATGAGGTGTGAGGCTATAAATTGTTTTGAACAGCCGGATAAAATGGAATTTTGAAAAAGTTGCTTCATCTGAAACAAGATTCAAATTCAGTGCCTCAAAAAAGTTCTTATCGATATACATCTTTGCATGAACCACTCGCTTGTAGAGATATATTTTGGGGTATTCCTTTAGTTTCATTTTTGATTAATAAAAGGCATCTTCAATATGCACAATTTCTTTTTCTCCATGCTGATCACGGATGGAAATAATATCGTAGCGCACGTTGCCTTGCCAGTTTTGTTGGTATGTATATTCCTCCGCTCCGTCAATGATATTCTTCGCTTTTTTATAATCCACAAAATCTTCGGGGTAGCCATACGCATCTGAGCTGCGCATTTTTACCTCCACAAAAACCAACCAGTTGTCTTTTCTTACAATCAAATCAATTTCTGACCGCTTGTGCCGATAGTTACGTGCGATGATTTCAAATCCCTTATTCACTAAAAAATCAGCCGCTAGCGCTTCGCCTTCTTTACCTTTTTTTATTTTATCGCTCACCGGTTTTTGTTTTACCTTTGAAAACTAAAGTTAAGGACCAAAACATAGAAATTAAAATGAAGCGTTTTTAATGAATTCCAACCTTAACAAACACACACAATTTATTGATCTTGGCCTGATGGATTACCAAAAAGCCTGGGACTATCAAACCGATCTATTCAATAAAATTCTAGCCGTTAAATCGGAGAATCGAAATCGCGTGGCCAACGACCAACATACAACCAACAACTATTTGCTCTTCTGCGAACACCCACACGTGTATACGCTCGGAAAAAGTGGCGATGAAAAAAACCTGGTGATGCCCGTTGAAAACCTTTCTTCTATCGGGGCAAGTTTTTATCCGATCAACCGGGGAGGAGACATCACTTACCATGGGCCGGGGCAAATTGTGGTTTATCCGGTGATTGACTTGGAGAATTTTTTTACCGACATCCATCAATACATGAGAATGCTGGAAGAATCGGTGATTCTTACCTTAAAAGCATTTGGAATTGAATCGGGGCGAATAAAAGGATTGACTGGTGTGTGGCTCGATTGGGAAGATCCGCTCAAGGCGAGGAAAATTTGTGCACTGGGTGTGAAGACCAGCCGATGGGTGACCATGCACGGACTGGCATTAAATGTAAACACCGCGTTGGATTATTTCAACCATATTGTGCCTTGCGGCATTCCGGACAAGGCCGTCACTTCAATGGAAAAGGAATTGAAGGCAACTCAACCACTAGACCGTGTAAAGGAACTATTGAAGCAACAAATTGTTTCCTTGTTTGAAATGCAATTATCATGAAAAAAGACATTGACATTCCGGAAGTAAAGAACGTGACGTTGGCGATAGCACAAGAAAAGAATTTATTAAGCCAGGACGAGTGGAAAGTGTATTTGCTGAACAATAATGATTTTGATTTGGAAAACACCCTGGTGGCTAGCCGGGGCTATGGAGAAAAAAATGGAGAAGAACAGCGAACTTCCACCCTGCGTCATTTTTTGGAAACCGTGCCGGCAAAAGGATCTATAACCATCGAGCCTATCGATCCAAACGTTTTTCATCTCAACAACGAATATTGGGTCAGTTATTACTATGGCACTCAGATTTACGATAAAAAATTTGTGTTTGTGCCAGACTCAATTTGCGAGGCCAATTTGGTTTTTATCAAAGAACTGGATAGGGATGGTATTTTGCATTCCTGATTTGCCGTTCAACCATGCCTATAGACAGCTCGAATTACATTTAAACAGTTAATCGCGATTATCGCCATCCCGAGGGTAACTTTTGATACCACAAGCGTATTCATTTCGTTATGTGTCGAATGAAGTACTGTCTTTTGTCTATCGTTTATTGTTTCTTAACCGGTTGCGGGGAATGCGACAGTTCCAGTTTATATCAAATTGTGTCAGTAACACCTGACCAGGCGATTACTTGGAAATGCCATTACGTAGCTAACGGATTGGGGCCTTGTGCCTCTTGGCAAAAAACCCAGCAAGTTATTTTCGCGGATTCTTGTAATAAATATGTTATGAGTCAGGTTTTAACTCGAGCGCAGATAAGTCAATTCAAATAGAAATCTTGTAGGAAAGGCGAAATTCTGACAAGTTAAGTAGTGTCTGCAAGAAAGCGCATCAATTTTATTTTTTGGCACTAATTTTTACAGTATCCAAACATTTGCGGGCACTGTCCCAGAGCAAATTCAGCTCGGTGGGGAAATGAACATCGGTCTCCAGCGCGTAACTGTCTGTCTTTAGCTCAAGTACGATTTTAGCCTGACCTTTTTTTTGAGCAGTTCATGGCCGTCATCAAACAACGAGTTGGTTGATGGATTGAAGCAGGGCTTCGTCTATCTGGCCAACGTTGTCGATGGGCTTTGATAGGTAAACTCTATTTGAGGGGCACTAAATGCAGTGGTGTGAACACCCAGTACCATGCGTATAAGCGCATCGTAGTTTGCCATTGTTTCCAACCTGTCCAAGTTGGTGTTCAGCCCATGACGGACTACGGCCAGTACTAAAATATGCCACAGGTCCATCCCTTTCCGCCCGGTGTTCTCTTTCCCTTTGCATATTTTTTCTTCCAGCAATCAAAACACTTTCTCGTTGAGTGGGGGGTTATGAAAATGTATTGAAGCCCACGAAGTATCGGGGGCAATTCATCTCTGCTTTTTAAAGGAAACTTTACTTCGGATATGGGATGGACCCCTAAATTCAATTGTTGGTCAAATCGCTGGCGCATGTATTTTTTGGCTCGAATCTTTGCCTAAAATCATACTAATTTCATTCCCAATCAACTTCTGCCGCAATTATTCGAATCGAAATCTTAACCAAAAACCTTTTTCCCAACATCTGTTAGTGGATTATTGAGTTTAATTGCAGACATTAATTATCCCAATCAAAATATTCGTCTTTTTGTAATTCAAGTTCCTTCTTTTTTTTAATGCCGCGATTTTTAAACGCTTCTTTTAGCTCATTCACTTCTTTCTTCAAGTCACTTATAATTTTTTTCTTCGTAGCTTCTTTATCGAAAGATACTTCGTAGTTATCTGAAGTGCCGATGATTTTAAGGAAAATTTTGGATTGTCCTGCGGTCTCTTCAATAGCACCAAATGCTTCATCGGGATCAATTTTCTTTTTGTTTCGCAAGGGTGCAATTACCCGGTAGTCTATGTGTTGGTCGAAGGTGTGCGTTCCACTCACGGTGATGTTGGTGGCATTGCTGTGAACCTCCATCTGCGGAATGAAAATGGTCTTGTTCTCGATATGGATGTCATTTTTTAAATCATCAAAACGCAATTGGCTCAAGGCCTGATCATCCAGATACCGGCTAAGCTTTTGAAGTGGCTCAAAATTATTGAGTTCTCCATTTTTGATCAGCACACTAATATTGGCTATCAGGGTTTCAGGGAACAAGTGAAGCTTTTCGTTTAAAGACAACTCAAAATTCACATCGGCAATTGCTTGGCCTTTCAAATTTTTTGCCTCAATGAAATTCTGATAAAAATTTTCAAAAACATAGAAAATGCTATCCACATTGATCCCGTCCAGCTTAAACGATGAGGAAACGTCTATGGCTTTCGGGTTTGTGGCGTTCACCATTCCGTTACCGGTAAGCGTTCCCCCCATTACATCAAGGGCCAGGTGTCGCGCTACGGCCATCTGATTTTGTACGAGTAGGTTGCCTTTTATCGCACGCGGAGCAAACCGCTTGTAGCGCATTCGGTTTACTTCGCAATTAAAATTCAAATGCAAATTTGGTGAAAGGGCAAAGCCAAAGTCTTTCGAACCTATTTCGCCTAGGCCAAAGGCAACCAATTGGTCGAGGTCAAGAAAATTCGATTTCAGATCAGCCTCAATTCCAATTGGTTGGTTTTCAAAAAGTAAAAAAGTAATCACATTTTTCAAAAATCCATTGAGCAAAAAATCACTGTTCGCCAATCGTCCCCCTACGTTGCTCATGGCAATATCGTTTTTGTTGAAATGTAAAGAGCCATTCCAATCAGTAAAATGAAGGTTTTGTTTTCCGGTAACTAATGAAATGTTTTTTAGCTCAATCGCTCCCTCAGCACGTACTTGTTGTGCGGTGCGCTTATCTTTCAGTAAAGAAATCTTCCCTTCAAAATTAATATCCGCATTAGCTTCGCCAGAAAGCTCCTTTACTTCTTCTATCGGATAAAAATTTTTGATCCAGCCTACATCCAATCCCCCCTTGAATTTCAAGGTGACATCTTGATCTTTAAAGCCCTGAATGGAGAAATCGGCTGTAAATGGTTTGCTATTTAGTTTCCCTGAAATGTTTTTGAGAAATAGCTCGCCATTTGAAAAATCAGACATGGAGGAACTCGCAAAGGAACCCTCCAGGTTGGCCTCTTCTATTTTTGATTTGTAGGTCGGATGAAAGAATGAAGCATTTTTACAACCAAACGAAATTGATAGAAACGGGCTCTTATTTTTTGAAACTTCACCCTTTGTAGTGAGTGAAAAATAAATTTCACCCTGGCTTTTGTATTCCTTTAACTTCTGGCCGATCGATAAAGGAAACAGCGAAAGGATGGTTTGTATGTCGGTATCCTTACTTTTCAAGGTGAAGTCGACAAGGTTGCGCTTCTTAAATTCGTTTTTACCCGTTATGTTAAATTCTGACTTACCCAACTTCAAGGTCGATTTTTCAATCACCACCGATTTGCGTTCATCGTCATAATTTAAATTGGCGGTGAGAATAATTTTCTTGTTCTTTAATAACGTTAGGTCACCAATCCCAAGTTGCCCGATGGTCACATCGCCTTGGCCTTCAATTTCATAGATTGCCTTTCGCAAGGTTACAGAAGCAATAAGTTTTTCACTCTCAAAAATGTAATGTTGCCGTGTTTGCAAATCCCGATAAGAAACATGCGTATTGAAGAGTCTCACATTTCGGAGATCGAAAGAAATATTTTCATTTCGACCGCCTGAATTTTTTACGATTGTGAAATTATTAAGGCCTTGATCATTAATTTTTAAATTGGTTTCGCTATCATGTATTTGCAATCCGCGAATAGAGTATTTTCCTTTCCACGCTTCGATGGGATTAAGAAAAAAGGAAACGGACTTGGCCGTTAATAGCGGATAAAGACCAGCGTGGCTGTCTTCCACGTACACATCCCTAAACGTGATAGCGAGGTTGGGAAAACCGCGCCAGGCTGAAATTTCGATTTGACCAATTTGAACAGGTGTCCCTAAGCTTTTGTTCGCCTCACGAATGAACTGCTGAATAATCCGGTCTTTAAACAAATAAACAGACGCGCTAAAAGCAATGATCAACACGACCACTGTAAGCGATAGATAGAGAATAATTTTTTTTACGACCTTCAAGTTTGAAAAAACTATGGCGCAAAGTTACCGATTAAGTTTAATCCTAAAGAAAGTTCACCTGCAAGCCATTCTTTTCCCGTTTAGGCGACCTCAAATACATCTGCTGAAGATCGTTTTAAATATTCTTCAAAATCAAAGGGGGCATCCCCGCCTTCTAGCAGGCATCCCTCCGGAATAGTTGGAAAAATTTCTTCGTAATTTTTAACCAGGTTCATAAACACACGTCTGTATACGTGAGTCCTGTTGATTTTTTCGGGGTGGTCAATTCCGGAAGCGGCCAATAACTCCACAAAACTTTCTACCGTGTTTTTATGAAAGTTCGCCACCCTGACTTTCTTAGCTTCAACATTCAGTCCCTTCATAAGCTCCGGTTTTTGAGTGGCCACACCGGTGGGGCAGGTATTTTTATTACACTCTAGTGCCTGGATGCAACCGAGCGCCATCATCATTGCCCTAGCGGAGTTGCAGGTATCGGCACCCAGTGCCATCGCCCGTACTATATGAAAGCCTGTCAAGATTTTGCCAGAGGCTATTAATTTGATTTTATTGCGAATACCAAAGCCAATTAGGGCATTATCAGCAAAAGCGAGGGCATCCAGCAAAGGCATGCCTACAAAATTGGTAAACTCAGGAGGAGCAGCCCCCGTGCCACCCTCACCACCATCGATGGTGATAAAATCGGGATAGCTGTTGTGTGCCACCATCGCTTTACAAATTGAAAGGAATTCTGATTTGCGCCCTACACAAAGTTTAAACCCGACAGGTTTTCCCCCAGAAAGGGTGCGCAACTTTTCTATAAATTTTATCAATTCACCGGGCGTACTGAAGGCACTGTGATAAGGCGGAGAAAAAACTGTAGTTCCTACTTTCACCAAACGAATTGCTGCGATCTCAGGCGTATTTTTAGGCGCTGGCAAAATTCCACCGTGGCCTGGCTTGGCGCCCTGAGATAATTTAATTTCGATCATTTTCACGTTCGGTCGTATGGCGTTTTGCTGGAAAGCAATGTCTGAAAAGTTACCATCTTCGGTTCTTGCCCCAAAATAGCCAGTGCCTACCTGCCAAATAATATCTCCACCATGTTTTAGATGATAAGGGCTTAACCCCCCCTCACCAGTGTTGTGGGCAAACCCCCCAATCTTCGCGCCAGCGTTGAGCGCTTCAATTGCATTTTGACTTAATGACCCAAAGCTCATAGCTGATACGTTGAGCACACTCATGTCATACGGTTGTGTGCACTTCTCACCTCCAAACCGGACACGAGGGTTATGATCCATTTTATGAAAATCGCGGGGTGCAATGGAGTGGGTCATCCACTCATAGCCTTCAGCGTAAACATTCAATTGTGTGCCAAAAGGTACCGTGTCAATTTGGGTTTTTGCCCGCTGATAAATTACCGATCGTTCGTTTCGGTTAATCGGAGTACCGTCCGTATCGCTCTCAACAAAATATTGTTGAATCTTGGGACGGATATCTTCGAACACGTAACGAAGGCGGCCAAACAAAGGGTAGTTTTTTTTGATTGCGTGCTTGTTTTGTAGGATATCGTAAATGCCCATGTAAATGAAAGGCAATGCAAACAAAATAAAAACAAAAGCATCGTGCCAATAATAGGTCCAACCGGAAAGAATCAGGAGAATAATAAAAGAAAATAAAAGGAAAAGCTGGCGGTTATTCATAATTGATAATGTTTGGGTCGGTCAAGTTAAGCAAGGAGAAGCAAATTGACAACGAGCAAGGGGTTATCTTGCTAAGAATATTGCCGAGAGATCCAACCTAAAAATAAGAGCTGTTTGTAAGTGCCTATCTACCGATCGGGGACAGAAATCATAATCAAAACTTTGTTTTTACGATGCAGCTATCTTCTGAATCGCATCAATAAACCGATCTAGATCTCGCGTAGTGGTGTACACATGCGGAGTTACCCGCACCGCATTTACATTTTCCCATTTTATAGAAACGGTATGGATTTGATAATCGGACATTAGTCTAGAAGAAATATTACCCACGTCCATTCCATCTACACTGAATGTGCCCAGCGCACATGAATATTCCGGCTTTAATGAAATATGAAGTTTCACCCTTGGGTTTTTTGTTAAGGCATTGCACCAATAGGTTTTCAGATAATGCAGTCGCTCTTGCTTTCTTTTCCCGCCTATTGCATTGTGAAAATCAATCGCCTGGCCAATGGCCTGTTCAGGGGCAAATGACCGGGTGCCCAATGCCTCAAATTTTTTAATATCTCCGCTTTTGGGTTTATCGGTCGGGAACAAGGGCCATGTTTTTTCGATGTGCTCTTTCTTGATGTACATCATTCCGGTGCCGAAAGGAGCACACATCCATTTATGTAGGCTGGTGCCAAAGTAGTCACAGTTTAGATCGGAAATTTTATAATCCAGGTGTGCAAAAGAATGTGCCGCATCAACAATGGTGATAAGGCCACGTTTGCGGGCTTCGGCACAAAGTTTCACGGCCGGCAAAATTTGTCCAGTCCAGGTCATCAAGTGGGTGATGTGCCAGATTTTCGTTTTAGAGGTGGTGGCATCAATATAAGCTTTTATGACTACGTCATCATTATCGATGGGTAAATTAAAATTAATCCAATTGATCTTCACGCCTTCTCGCATCTCGCGCTGTTTCCAGGCATGGATCATGTTAGGATAATCCAGTTTCGTCATCACAATCTCATCTCCCCTGTGCATATCAATGCCCCAGGTAAAAGTGCCCAATGCTTCGGTCGTATTTCTGTTTATGGCAATCTCTTCTGCTGACACCCCACCCAGATCGGCCAATTTTCTGCGTAACGCCTCTCGGCCCTTGTCCAAAATCTGCCACATATAATACGAGGGCGCTTCGTTGCTCAAGTGGTAGTAGCGATCCACAGCATCTTGCACCACCTTGGGCTGCGGACTTACACCGCCATTATTCAAATTCAGAATGGTGGGGGAAACGGTATATGCCTGAGCCATCCGCGCCCAAAGGTCTTCGTCAGTGGCGGCATCCAAGGGCGACAGTTTGTTCAGTTCAACTAAAGCATCAGAAACATCTTCTGCCTTTGCGTGAGTGAGAAAAGGGGAAAGCGATAAAGCCCCGGCCATGCCGAAGGACTTTTGAAAAAAAGACCTGCGTGATGTCATTTTGATTTTTGAATCGTTGATAACCAAATTCAAAATGAAGGTAAGAATAAAGGTTTATTAAAAAAAGTAGTTATCCATCAAGCAGCAATCAATGACGGCATGGTGAAGGCATAAGCTTCAGCACGATAGTCTTTCACATCATTTCTTGAAAATGTTCCTGCGCCTCCAGTAAGGAAATATAAGGAATAGCTGAAGCGATTACCAGTCCAACTCATCATCGTTTTTGCCCTGCTTTTTCCGCTTCGGTTTATCAAAATTCATTTTTCCGATGCGGAAACTGAAATTGATCCGAAAGCTAAAATTGTGCATAATGTTGACGCTTTTTTGATTGATCAAAGGGGTCTTTGTATAATTCCGCACCACCAAACCTGAAGCCAGAAAATTTTCTATCCGAAAACCAATGCTTCCTCTGTTGTTGAACAATTCTTTTTGAAAGCCTAAGCTATAAATACGAATGCCCCCCTGAACCCCTTGCAACTGCACTTGTCGTCCACGAAACATGGAGAAGCTTTCCATAGACCAGCCGTTATTAAGTTGAAAGCTAGAACGCAAACGGGCGGTGGCCACCCATCCTGAGTTGCTGGCGTGATAGAGTGGATCAGCTACTTTATTGTTGAGATACGCGTAATAGATATCCGTTCCTCCGTTGAGTGAAAACCGGGGGCCGATCTTTAATGTTCCATAGAAGTTGAATCCATAAGCATTTTCAACGCCAATATTTGCATAGGTAGTTTGAATCACATTTTTATCAAGCACAGAACGAATGCTTTGAATTGCTCCTGTCGTGTTCCGGGCAAAGGCCGCAATATTGATAGACGAATTTTTTATTGTCGTACTGTACGCCAATTCATAGTTATTGGTGTACTCAGGGCTTAAATCCGGATTGCCTACCGTGATGTACAACGGATTGGAGGCCTGCACATTTGGATTTAGGTAACGAATGGAAGGCCGTTGAATCCTTCTATTAAAACCAGCCTTTAGTAGGTTTCCATTTTTTAGCCGCTTTGAAAAATTGATACTGGGAACTAATAACCCATAGGAAGGAATCTTTGTGCTTAGGCCATTGGGGTCTTGGAAGTCAGCCGAAATAGCCGTGTATTCATAACGTGCACCTGCCTTCAAACTGTAGTCCTTGGGCAAACTCACCGTATAAGAGAGATAGCCCGCAGATACATTTTGATTGTACGTAAAAATATTAGTTGAATTTGCATTGGCAATTTCAACGAGGCCATTGCCATCGCCAAGGGTATGCAAATATTTATAGTTGCTAGTCACTTTTCTAAACGTTTCCTTGGCTCCAAATTCAACCATTTGCGTTTTTCCAATCGGTGTTTGATAGTCCGTTTGAAAAATGATTTCCTCATTGTAACTATTGTTGATGTTTTTTATAAGGCTATCGGGTTGGTTGGTGATTGCGAAAGTATTGAGAAAATTATTCGTCCGATTATTCTTACTGTATTGCCCTGACACACTAAATTCTTGTTGCGGCTTTTTAAACGTGTGGATGTAGTCAAGGTTTAAACTAACCGTACCCGAGTTATTAGTAACCTCCACGTTTCGTGTATTGTTCGCAAGACGTGTGTTGCCCTCAAAGGTTTGGGTAAGCAATTGATCTTGAAAATTTTTATTATTGCGCACCCCATACTGCACAGAGGCAGTCATATAATTATTTTTGTTGATGTCGTAATCCCATCCCAATGAATAGCGTCCACGAAGTGCGTTGGTTCGTGTAGCCGCATTTTGCATTGTCATTCTTTCTCCTGAGCTGGAAGTAGTCGTCTGATTATTTGAATAGGTGCCGTTTACATTGTATTGCGCCCTGCCATAGCCGCCCAATGAAAATCCCATTTTTCCTTTTCTAAAACTTCCACGCAAGCCAAAATTTGAACCACGATACCCAACACCAGAATGGACGCTCAACATGGCGCCTTGCATTTTGTCTTTCTTTGTAATGATGTTGATAATTCCTGCCGACCCTTCCGCATCATATTTAGAAGAAGGGGACGTAATCACCTCTACAGATTGAATCTGATCTGCGGGAATTTGTTTTAATGCATCTGGAATACTACTCGCGGCTATAATGGAAGGCTTATTGTTGATCAATACACGTATGTTCTGATTGCCCCGCAAGGAAACATTGCCATCCATATCCACGGTGAGCATCGGTACCCTTTTTAAAACATCGGTAGCATCTCCACCTTGCGTAGTTTTGTCACTTGCTGCATTGTAGATTGTGCGGTCTACTTTTTCTTCAATGATTGGTCGTTGCCCTTCTACCACTACTTCTTTCAATACTTTGGTAGAAGGAGAAAGCAATACCTTTCCAAGATCTATTCTGTTTTTATTTTCAGTTATTACTAAACTATCAATTTGTTGGCTTTCATAACCGATAAACGAAATGCTCAGCTGATAGGTACCGACTGCTATATGATCAATCGTGAAATTTCCCCACTCGTCAGCAATGTTACCATTTATTGGTTTTTTTGAATGCGGATCGATAACCACTATGGTGGCAAACTCCACTGGTTGAATTGTTTCCGCATTGATGATCGTGCCACTGATTTTACCATTATCCCTCGCTAAAGGTTGGGCCATTACCTGAACACCCGACAAACTAACCAAATGCAAACTCAGGTATACAAACGTCTTTAAAAAGATGTGTTTACTATTTATCCTCATCACTATCTATGTATGTATAGTAAGACAAATGGAACTAGGTTTTTATTCCCCTAGCAATAATTTAGGCGATAATAAAAAGAATATTTTCATTCATACGAAACAACAAATTGTGTGAGCTATTGAGAATGCCAAATACGTATTATTTACCTTAGTTCATTTTATTTACCTCAGGCTCTTATGGATTATTTTATTGGAAATTTATTTTTAGGATACGTTGTCCCAACGGAATATTTTCCTTTAACGGCATCTTACATCCGAAAAAATAAAATCAAAAATAAACGAGAATTACATCACAGGACACACGCAATTAAGAAAGGGGGAGACGAATAAAGGCCGGAACTTCCTCTAGAGAACTGAAATATTCACCCGTTTCGGATTTTTTTATAAAGCTTAATAGCCAACAAAAGCAAAAAAGTAAAACCGACAAGGACGATCAGCCCCCAAACAAAACTTAACGTACTTTTCACGGAGGCTAACATTATAATAGCGACCAGAAAAAGAGTGGCTACTTCATTCCAGATACGAAGTTGTTGCGAAGTGTAATTGAATTTTCCGGCAAGCTGTTGACGATAGATAAGATGGAGAGAAATATGATACGCTAATAATCCAATTACAAATCCAATTTTCACGATAAGCCATGTTGGCAAACTACCGAAGAGAATCGCCATCCATGTTCCGAAGATAACGGTGAGGATACACGAAGGCCATGTGATACCCAACCACAACCTTTTAATCATGACAGAAAACTGTTGTTGAAGAATGCTTCTTTCCGGCTCAAGTTTATCTTGCGCTTCGCGGTGATAAATAAAAAGGCGGACAATATAAAAAAGCCCAGCAAACCAGGTGACTACAAAAATGATATGAATTGCCTTAATGTAGAAATACATGTTTTTCGCTAGAATGTTTTCAGTAAAATTGTTCACGTCATCGCGAGTACCAGTGAAGGGATGCGGGAAGCACGAAGCGATCCCCAAAATCAAAGGATTGCTTCGCGCCACCGCACAGTTCAATGCTAATGCTTACAATGACGTTCAAAATTTTGGTAAGCTCCCTATGCATTCTCAAAATAACTATTTGCCATGACCAATTTACTCAACGTCTCGATCCATTCCTCACTTTCATTCAAGCAAGGTATCACGGTAAATTCTTCACCTCCATTTTTTATAAAGGTCTCGCGTCCTTCTACCTGAATCTCCTCTAATGTTTCCAGGCAATCACTTACAAAGGCGGGGCATGCTACTACCAATTTTTTTATTCCTTGCTTTGAGAATTTTTCAAACAGCTCCACAGAAAATGGCTTTAGCCAGGCATCAGCTCCTAACCTGGATTGGAAGGAAGTACTGAATTGGTTGGCAGAAAGCCCAAGCGCTTCCGCTGTCAATTTGGTGGTTTCAAAAACCTGATGCCGATAACAGGTCTGATGTGCGGGAGAAGCAACATGGCAACAATCCGCAGTGACAAGGCAATGTATTTTCGTCATATCCGTTTTGCGCACGTGCCTTTCGGGTATTCCGTGATAACTAAACAGAAGATGGTCAAACGGTTTTTCAAGAAACGGTTTAAAACTATTTGCGAGAGCTTGGATATAACCCGGGTGGTTATAAAATGGCGGCACGACTTTCAGCGAAAAAGAATAGGCTTTTCTATGGTGGATACCTTTCACTTGAACGGCTGCCGTTTCATAGCTACTCATGGCATAGTGAGGGTAAAGTGGAACCAAAACTACTTCTTTTAAATCAGGATTTTCAGAAACCAGTTTTTCAAATGCAGCCTCTGCAGTAGGGTTTCCATAACGCATGCATAATTCTACAGGCAAATTCATTTTTTCATGAAGATGCTTCTGTACCTGCTTTGAAATATGAATTAATGGCGATCCATTTTCTGTCCAGATGGTTTTATATTTGGCCGCACTTTTTGGCGAACGAAAAGGAACAATAATCCCCCTGACAAGAAGGAGGCGCACCAAATAAGGAATGTCGATCACCCTTTCATCCATTAAGAACTCCCCTAAATACTTTCTCAAGTCTTTCACTTCTGTGGAGCCGGGTGAGCCCAGGTTGGCCAGGAGTACTGCGGTGGTTGCCATTGTATTAAATTAAAATCAAATTGCTTTACTAAAAATAGTTGTCGAATCGCTGTTCCTCCACATTCGAGCATCTAAAACTGAACAAATATTTCGAATGAAAGTTGTGCCCAAGTTGGTGATGGAGATCGTATCATCGGTCAATTCCACCAAGCCATCCTTTCTGAATAATTCCATTTTCTCAACAATCAAATTATAAAATTGTTCGTCAATCTGCAGTTTATTCAATGTTGTTTTATTGGAACACATCAGTTCAAGAATATTTTTCCTCAACAAGATATCTTCCGAATTCAGCAGATGACCCGTAATAATCGGCAACTCGCCCTTACCAACTTTCTCTTCATAAGCTTCCACTTCTTTTTCATTTTGCACAAACGCATTCCACGAGTCGCTGATCGAAGAAGCTCCTAACCCAATGATCAATTTATTTTGCGTGGTGGTGTAGCCCATAAAATTCCGGTGCATTTTCCCTTGAGAAGCCGATTTCCAGAGTTTGTCATTCGACAAAGCGAAATGGTCCATGCCAATGGCGGCAAATCCATTCTCTACCAACATCTCCCTTCCTCGATTATACATCTCCCACTTGGATTTGGCAGGCGGCAAATCGGCTTCCGTGTAACGCCTTTGGCCTTTGCTTTTCCAGGGAACATGCGCATAGGAATAAAACGCGATCCGGTCAGGCATTAATTTATTGACCTGATCAATGGTGTATTCTACATGGGTTACCGTTTGCTTAGGAAGCCCGTACACCAAGTCGACATTAATGCTATCATACCCTAGTTGGCGAGCCCAATCAATCACCTCTTTCGTTTTTTCAAACGACTGAATCCGGTTAATGATATATTGTACTTCAGGATCAAAATCCTGCACACCCAGACTTACCCGTGTAAACCCAACATTCCGCAAGGCAATCAGGTGCGCCTCGGAGGTGTAGTTTGGATGAACTTCAACACTAAATTCATGATCAGATGGAACAATGCAATCTTTCAAAATTGACTCCATCAAAAAAGATAAATGCTCGGGACTGAAAAAAGTGGGGGTGCCACCGCCCAAGTGAACTTCTCGAATAATCGGCTGACCGGATAAAAGTTCACGGTAAATCCTCCACTCCGTTAAGACGGTTTCAATATATTTTTCTTCTACTTTATGATTTTTGGTGATGCGTTTATTGCAGGCACAAAACGTGCACAAGGTTTCACAAAAAGGAAGGTGAATGTAAATGCAGAGTTCGCCATTCTCCCTTTGATAAATATCTGTTATGGCTACTTTCCATTTTTTTTCATCGATCGTTTCCTGTTCCCAATAAGGCACCGTTGGATAACTGGTGTATCGCGGTATCGGCTTATCGTACTTGGAAAGAAGGGGAAGGATGGAATTCATTTTTATCCAATAATGATCAAAATTTTTCTACGGCTGCCAACGTATGCTGGATATCCTCTTCTGAAATAGTCGAACTGATGAACCAAGTCTCGAAGGCCGAGGGAGGAAGGTAAACACCATTTTCCAAAAGGTGATGAAAAAACTTATTGAAAAGCAGATTGTCACAAGCCTTTGCACTTTCAAAATCAACCACGGGATGATTACCAAAATGAACGCTCATCATGCTGCCAAGGCGATTGATGACGTGCGGTATTTTTTTCTTTTCAAGAATATGACCAATGCCTTCACTCAACGTTTTGCATTTTTCTTTCAGCGCTTTATAAATGGAAGGATTGCTATCGAGTTCTTTCAACAAGGTATAACCGGCAATCATTGCAATCGGATTACCACTCAGCGTACCCGCCTGATAAACATTTCCGAGTGGTGAAATATGTTGCATGATCTCCTTTTTTCCACCAAAAGCACCTACCGGCATTCCTCCTCCAATAATTTTTCCATAGGTGACCAGGTCGGCTTCAATTCCAAAAAGTTCTTGGGTCCCTCCTTTTGCCAAACGAAAGCCCGTCATCACTTCATCAAAAATCAAAACGATACCATGTTCAGTGCACAAGTCACGAAGGGCTTTTAAAAAGCCTTTCGCAGGAGCGATGCATCCCATATTTCCGGCTACGGGCTCAATAATGATGGCGGCTATTTCTTTTGGATGGGCTGCGATAAGTTTTTTTACTTCTTCAATATTATTAAACGCAGCCGTGAGCGTGTCTTGCGCCACATAACTTTGAACGCCCGGAACAGATTGAATGCCCAACGTGGCCATACCACTTCCGGCTTTCACCAAAAAAGCATCGGCATGGCCGTGATAACATCCTTCAAATTTTATGATCTTGTTGCGGCCGGTATACCCTCGTGCTAAACGAACAGCACTCATGCATGCTTCCGTGCCGCTGTTCACCATCCGGACTAGGTCAACATTGGGCACCATCTTTTTGATAAGTTCCGCCATTTGAATCTCCAATTCAGTAGGTGCTCCAAACGAAGTTGAGTCTTCCACCTTTGATCGGATGGCATCCACTACAGGCTGATAAGCATGACCTAAAATCATCGGCCCCCACGAATTGATGTAGTCGATATACCGGTTGCCATCTTCATCAAAAAGATATGCACCTTTAGCTTTCTTGATAAAGACGGGGATGCCCCCCACACTTGTGAAAGCCCGTACGGGAGAATTTACTCCTCCCGGAATATGTTGTTGCGCGCGCGCGAAAAGTTGTTTGCTTTTTTCGCGATTTAATTTCATCATTATTTACTCTTATTTATAAGTTCAAGAATCCGTTTCGTAAAATAGGTAGCGATCAAATCTGCTCCTGCACGCTTAATAGCAGTTAACACTTCCACCATTGCCTGTTCTTCATTCAGGTATCCTGCTTTCGCAGCGGCTTTGATCATCGAATATTCTCCGCTAACATGATACGCACTCACCGGAATATGAACAGAGTTTTTGACCTCGCGAATAATATCTAAATACGCATGGGCAGGCTTTACCATTATAATATCAGCTCCTTCTTCAACATCCATCTCTGCTTCTTTTATGGCCTCCAATCGATTGGCAGGATTCATTTGATACGTCTTCTTGTCACCAAATCCAGGAGCGCTGTCGAGGGCATCGCGGAAAGGCCCATAAAAACAGGAGGCATATTTTGCTGCATAGCTCATGATGCCCGTGTTATGCAACCCTTCTTTCTCCAACGCCTGACGGATAGCAAGAATGCGGCCATCCATCATATCGCTTGGCGCTACAAAATCAGCTCCGGCTTTTGCATGGCTCACGCTAATCTTCGCTAATACTTCCACCGTCTTGTCGTTGATAATTTCATTTTCTTCCACAATGCCATCATGGCCAAAAGAAGAATAGGGATCAAGTGCTACATCCGTCATCACCACCATGCCGGGCAAGGCTTTCTTAATCGCACGAATACTTTGCTGCATCAACCCATTTTCATTCAACGCTTCCTTCCCTCCATTGTCTTTCAATTCATCGGGCACTTTTACAAACAACAAGGTGCACCGCAAGCCCAGTGTATAACACGTTTTCAATTCTTCTATGGCCAAATCCAACGAATAGCGAAAGAAATCAGGCATAGAAGAAATTTCTTCCTTTTTGTTTTGCCCGTCCATGATAAATAGCGGCAAAATAAAATCTGTGGGTTGCAAGGTGGTCTCATTCACTAAGCTTCGCACGGAAGCTGATTTTCGTAAAATTCTATTTCTTCTGATCATATTCTTTCTTTTAATATATTCGTACCAACACAATGAAACGTCATTGCGAGCATCTGCTTTGGATTTGTCCGGATGCGCGAAGCAATCCTTCATTTAAGAGATCGCTTCATCCCTCCCGCCTCCCTTTACTGGTACTCGCGATGCTATCGAAATTTTTTTATACAGCTTTCGTTATTAATTGGACTTAAACAAGTTATAAACGTCATTGCGAGCACCTGCGATGGATTTCTGTGTTTGCGCGAAGCAATCTTCTTCCCGATGGCTATCAGGAAGGGGATCGCTTCGTCCCTCCCGCTTGCCTTGCTGGAACTCGCGATGACGAATTTCACACCCACTCTTTAGGCTTCATCAACACATTAATCAATTTCTCTTCTTCGCTTCCCTGCTCAGGAATATAATTATAGTCAAACCGAACTGTGGGAGGTAAACTCATCAAAATACTTTCGGTGCGTCCGTTCGTCTTTAAACCAAAAAGCGTTCCGCGATCATGGATTAAATTAAACTCGACATAGCGACCTCTACGGATTTCCTGCCAATATTTATGCTTATCGGTAAATAAGGTTTGCTTACGTTTAGATACAATTGGGAGATAACCCTCCAGAAAAACAGTGCCGTTCGTTTCCGTGAACGTCTTCCAAAATTTCAAATCATGTTGGTCATCTTCGCGGCAGTGATCAAAGAAAATTCCACCGATGCCTCTCCGTTCTTCTCCGCGGTGATGGTTGATGAAGTATTGATCGCATTGTTCTTTGAATTTCGGATAAAGTGAATCACCAAAACGGTCACAAGATTTTTTTTGAATTGAATGAAAATGAATGGCATCTTCTTCAACTAAATAATAAGGCGTGAGGTCAGTGCCCCCGCCAAACCAGGCGTCTACGGGTAATCCATTTTGATCGTACAATTCAAAGTAGCGCCAGTTGGCATGCACCGTTGGCACGAAAGGGTTGAAGGGATGAATCACGAGCGACAAGCCACAGGCAAAAAATGATTTGCCGTTCACATTCAATTGCTGTGCTGCCTGTGGTGTTAAGTCACCGTGTACGATAGAAGTATTCACACCCCCCTTTTCAAAAATATTTCCATTGCTGATCACCCGCGTGTCGCCACCACCGCCACCGGGACGCTCCCATTTATCGGAAACAAATTTGGCTTTGCCATCTTCTTCTTCTAACCCCTTACAAATTTTAGTCTGAAGGGTTTGAATATGTTCTCTGAACTGTTCCCTAAACGTTGTCATTCACTGTATTCTTTTACGGCATCCACAAAAGCCTTTGCGTGATCAACAGGAATATGAGGCAAAATTCCATGACCCAAATTAGCGATGTACGATTGAACACCAAATGCCTTGATCATTTTGGTTACCTCCTTTTTAATTTCTGCTGGCGGCATAGAAAGTTTTGATGGATCAAAATTTCCTTGGAGAACGATATTGTTCTGTGATTCCTTCCGCGCTTTGTCCGGTTGAATACTCCAATCAATGCCAATACCAGAAACGGACTTGTGTCCTGAAAGCGAATGCAGCGCATAGCTGCTTCCTTTCGGAAATAAAATTACTGGAACGTGAGACGCAAGTGCATCCGCGATCTCAACGAGGTATGGACTTGCAAAACGATCAAAGTCAACGGGACTTAATAAACCACTCCAACTGTCGAATACCTGAACCACATCAGCGCCTGCTTGCGCTTGCCCTTTTAAATACGCTATGGTAGCTCGGGTAATTTTACTCAGTAATTGGTGAGCTAGCTCTGGCTGCGAAAAACAAAACGCTTTTGCCTTTTCAAAACCTTTGCTTCCCTTGCCTTCGATCATGTAACACAGCAATGTGAAAGGTGCACCAGCAAATCCTATTAATGGCACACGGTTGTTCAGTTCCTTTTTCGTTAAGGTAAGCGCCTTTAACACATAATCCAATTTTTCGGTGATCCCTGTTTCATCAAGGCTCTCAATATCCTTAAGCGATTTGATAGTGTTGGGCAACAAAGGTCCCTTGCCTTCCTCCATCAGAACGGTCATGCCTAGCGCTTGCGGAATCACCAGGATGTCACTAAAAATAATGGCGGCATCTACACCAACAATGTCAACGGGTTGTATCGTAATCTCGCACGCTAACTCTGGAGTTTGTACGCGAGTGAAAAAATCGTACTTGTCTCGCAGTTTAATATATTGAGGCAGGTACCGCCCAGCCTGTCGCATCATCCACACCGGTGGGCGAGAAACTTTTTCTTTTCGAAGTGTTTTTAAAAGTAAATTATTTTTGAGCATGTACTGGCAGTTTATAAAAATTGATCACGGTTTGAACTAACGATTCTGGTCTATGCGATGCCGCTATTTGAACTTCTGAAAACCCAACGATCCGCGCATGATCAGCCGTGGTTTTTCCGAGACAAAAAGCAACGCTTGATCCGATACCGTTAAGAGAAAGAAAACTATCGATGGCACTTGGACTAAAAAAGAGCACACCGTGATAAGGCTTTTCTATTTTTATTGAAGTTGGCGCTGTTCGATACCCTTCAATTTCCTGCACGTGAACGCCTTGGCTTTTTAATGCATTCGGCAACTCATCGCGCCTAAGATTGCCGCAAATAAACGTGACCGCAGAAATAGCTTTGTCATTTGGAATCAATGTGGCCAGTGAACTGGCATCTTTTGCAACACCCGCGATGTTTAATCCAAATTCGTGAGCTTTCGCTTGGGTTGCAAACTCCAAACAGTAAACTGAAAATTTTAATGCCTCCTTCGGTAGTACTTTCAAGATTTCCATCCAAGCTTCCACAGCTGTTTTGCTGGTTAGCACAATGACGGGGTTAATAGAAATCGAAGTAATATTTTCTGGAATTTGAATTGTCTTTCTTATAAAATTGGATAGCGTTATCTTCAGGCCATGATCCTCCAATTGCCGGACGAGTCCTTCTTCCAGGATTTTAGTCGATACGATATGAAGTTCCATTTTCAAGCAGAAGTCCTAAATGAATTAACAATTTTATCAGCACCTTGTTGCAAGATTTTTTTTGCCGCCAACAATCCGGCTTCCTTGGCCAGACTTATATCAAAAGACATCTCTACCCGAAATTTCTCTTTGGCATCAAGACTGAAAATATTTCCTTTAAAAAGCAGTTGATTATTTTGAACCACAGCGTGAGCCGCAATCGGCACTGCGCAGCCTCCTTGAAGGGCAGCTAAAAAGTCGCGCTCGGCCGCAATGCAAAGCTTGGTTTCCTCATGGTTGATAGCAGCACAAATTTCTTCAATTGAATGATCTTCCTGACGGCAAACCACAGCAATTGCCCCTTGCGCTGGTGAAGACAGCATCCAATCCAAAGTAATAAATTCATGAGAAGAAATCGCCAACCGCTCTAGTGCGGCTTGTGCAAAAATTGCGCCATCCCAATGAGATTCATCTAATTTTTTTAGACGGGTTTGTATATTGCCGCGCAAATTTTCAGCGCGATGGTTTGGGTAGCGATGCAGCCACTGTGATTTTCTTCGCATACTGCTGGTGGCAATGATACAATCGCTAGAAAAATCAGGATGTGTTTTTCCTTTTGGCAAAACCAGACAGTCAAAAGGAGTTGCCCGTTCAAGAACAGCGGTGAGTGAAAGCCCTTTGGCTAATTTGGTTGGGATGTCTTTGCACGAATGGACAGCAATATCAATTCTATTTTGAAGCAGTGCAATGTCCAGCGACTTGGTAAAGATTCCTTGGATGCCCATTTCATAAAGCGGAGTAACCAAATCTACATCACCATCGGAAGTGATCTCCACGATTTCCGATTCAATTCCAGTTTTTTGAAGTTTGTCTTTTACGGCATGTGCCTGATAAAGTGCCAAGACACTTTCGCGCGTGCCTATGCGAATCCGTTTTGAAGAAATCATTTTTCCAACGCCATGAGATCATTTACGGTTTGGATAACCGTACACCCACGATAGCCTTCAGCCTTGATACGCTGAATCAACCCTGAAAAACTCTTTTCTATTTTTGGCCCTGGGTTTCCGCCATTATGAATAATGCGTGTCATCTTTTCTTTATAGCCCAGAATAATTCCGCGGTGCATAAAAATCGCTTGCCAGTCAGCTAATTTTTTGATAAACTCTTCGATGATTTCTTCTGCGCGCGGAATTTCAAGAACCCGTTGCTTCATCAATTGATTGTGAAAGAACGAAATTTCGTCCAACGAAAAGTGTGTGACACCCGCAATGTTCTTTATGGCTGGATCGATCACTTGGGGAACGCTCAAATCTAAAAACAAACAAGGCATGGGAGGAATATCTTTCGGATTAATCAAAAATTGGTTCGACTCAGCGGTAGTAATCACTGCATCAAAATCGCTTAAATGATTAATAAACGATTCGAAAGGCAGCACCTCTGCTTTTGTTTCCTCAGCCAACTTTTGTGAATGACTCAACGTACGATTGGTGATGGTAAGTTTTTGGTTAGGAAAATATTCACGCAGATTTTTAGATACTGCCTGTCCCATTTTTCCAGTACCCACAATAAGGATTCGGTCTATCGTTCGCTCAGCTTGATGGTTGGTGATGAGTTCAGCTGCAGCATAGCTCACCGAATATTTTCCGTGGCTAAGGTTGGTTTTGGTTTTTATTTCTTTGGAGGCCTGAAACGCCAAGGAGGACATTCTGTCGGTATGCGTTCCTGTCAACCCAAATTCTCTAGAGAGTTGCACGGCCTTTTTTACCTGGCCTACAATTTCATAATCGCCAATAATTTGGGAGTCGATACCCGTTACCACTCTAAAAAAATGACGAATAGCTTCTTTGCCGCTCTTAAAATAAAAATATTCATTTAGCTGTTCATCGGTGACTGCCAACTGATCTTTTAGGATGTCCTTAATAACATTCAAGGGAGCACAGCCATAAAACTCCGTCCTGTTACAAGTAGAGATGGCGACAAAGTCTTTTAGCCCTTTGCGGGTTGCATTGGCATACACGTCAGCCATTGCCGCATTAGTTATTGCAAAGCTACTGCGAACATGAATGTCTGCCTTTGTAAAATTGGTGCCGATGAGGTTCCAATTATTTGCTTGTAAGTATGTTATTCCTTTCTCCACTTTTTTCGAATGCACAAAGGTGTGTCAGGAGGAAATCAAAAAATACCCCTATACGGAACATTAATGACGTTGCAAGGTATAATTTTAGTTGCATTGCACAGTAATTCAGATAAACATGACTTATGTCAGGATTGGCTAGTTTGAAAGAATGATTATTATCATTTTGCAGAATAAAAAGTGAACTAGAATTGTCCAATAATATTTTCGTCTTTAAGCTTTCGCCAATGTTGGTAGATAGCAGGAACACCCTACCAATTATGTCACTCAAATCACAAGGACAAAGCTCATTTTCTTCGTCAAGCAGAAACAGAATTTTTAGTCTTACCTCACGTCCCGCAAGGGAAAGAATATTGCTGAGTTGGGAGAAGGACTTGGCATTGGCCGAAACTTTCTCCCGGCATTGTTTGATCTGGTTCTGATCAGCAAAAACCCTCATGCAAGTGTTCTTTTCCATACTTCAATTGGTCGTAATTGTTCAACAGTCTAAAGTTTTAATTAGCTTTCTTATTTAAGGAAATACTTAAATATTTAGGATCGGTTTGTCAACTGCAAGACGACTTTGGAAGACTGATCTATTTCTTTGCCGAAGCCTCCAAAACAACTATTGCGGAAACTTCATCGCCTACAATTGCAGTTGCAGCCCAACTTCCATTGCCAACGCCATACTTCGTTCTGGCTAACTTGAATTCGGCTTTAATGCCAATGATTTGCATTCCCTGCTTCATCGGATGATCACCACGGCCTAATAAGGTAAATGGGATTTCAATATCTTTTGTTACGTCCCGAATGGTCATTTTACCATAGGCGATATACTGATTGTCTGATTTTTTTTCGAAGCGACTGGAAACAAAGAACATTTTGGGATATTTTTTTTCATCAAAGAAATTGGTAGATCGCAGATCGTTGTCGCGTTTGGCGTTATCGGTGTTGACACTTGCAACCGCCACTGTAAATTCAATTTTGCTATTTTCAGGTTGATCGGGATTGAATTGCAATGCTCCTGTGAATCGTTGGAATTTTCCAATTACCGGAGTAAAAAAGTGATTGATTGAAAAATTAATAGAGCTGTGAGCGTAATCGATGCTCCATGTCTGCGCGTGCACACTCAAAGTAAGTAAGGCAAGCACCAAAGTAGTTTTGATATTTTTCACGGCCTATTGATTTTGGCTATAGAGTAAACAACACATTTATAAAATGAATTTTGACTCAAAAAGCCGCACCTTCCTTTTGTCCGCCAATAGACAGATTGAAAACCGGAATCGCCATGAGTATTGACGTACCTTGGTTTTGTGTTGATTCAAGGGTGATCTTTCCATTGAGACGGTCAGCAATCATTTTTACTTTGAACAAGCCCAGCCCAATTCCCTGCGAAAGTTCATTGCCCCTGAAAAACATATCGAAGGCCTTTTGCTTCACTGTTTCCGACATTCCCAATCCGTCATCGCGCACTTCAATTTTTAAAGACCCATTTACCCTTCCTGCTTTAATCCAGATTTTTGTTAGCTTTCGTGAGAACCTGTTGTGGTAAACTGAATTGTGAACCACTTCGCGGAGCATCATTTTGGTAAGCTCTTTATCCATATATATTTCTTCGCATGACGAGGAGTCTCTGCAAATGATGTAGTTCAACTGATTTTCTTTGGCCAATGATTTCCCAACATCATTAATCAGTTGACCAACATCAAGTTTTACCGCTTCGATTTTTTTTGACTTGATCTCGTATACATCGGAAAGGCTTTGGATACGGTCTATCAACCGCAAACTTGTTTCATAGATCATTCCTGCATAAGGTTCGATCTTCTGTTCCGTTTTTAAAAGTCTGCAAAGCCCCAACAGACTGGAGAGAGGCCCGCGCATATCATGTGATGAGCGATACAAATAAGTTTTCAACTCTTGGGTTGTCTCAAGCAAGTCGTTGGTTTTTTCTTTAGCACGTGATTCAAGCGTTTTGTTGGCAGATTCTACTTCCTTATTGATCCTCAGCAACTTTTTATTTTGCGTTTCAATGATGTTGCTCTGGTTAATAAGGGCAAGTTGTTGCTTCTGAATGTCTCGTTCGTACTCTTTCTGCCGTTCCAAGAATCTTCGTGTGTAAAAAAATAAAATTAATACGAGCGGAGAGACCGTTGCGAAAGCCAACAACGATTGCTGGATGAGTTGCTGACGAGCGCGTGAAATAAATTGACCGCAGTTTTCATCCGCCTGCAGCAAGGCAACTGTTCGTCCGCTGGTGTCTTTTAAAGGGGCGAAGGCGGAAAGCCACTCGCCCGTTTCTGATTCATACTCTTCGAGCGTGCCGCCCTCGTTGTATTTTTCAAGCAATGCCTTCGGAAAATGAATGTAATCTTGTCTGAAGTTGGGGTACTTTGCCGAGGTAACAATAAATTGGAAAAGATGATAACTTGAATCGTAGGCAAGGGTATTGATTGGGTTGCCTAACTCATTCACTTGCTGGATGGCACTCAATTGACGATGTATGAGTTGGTATTCATTTGTGCCTTCCACCGAGTCGCCCTTTTGTGTCCATCGATCAGTTAATCGTTGGTGGGCCTTAATGTCTAATTGGAGAGAGGCTGTGCAAGTGATCCCCTTCAACCGATCCAGTACTTGTCTTTTTGAAGAGCGAAGAGAATTATAATAATTGAACCCGATAAGATAAATGGTTGCCATGATCGTCAAGGTCAATATAATCCAAAGTATGCGGAAACGACCCTTGTCACTCATAACAAAGTTGTTAAAAACATTGAATTAAATCACCTCGTCATTTTTACCATTTATTTGGTGGCGAATTGTAGAAGGCGCTACACCAAAATGTTGAGTTGTGTCGAATTAAATTCATTGACTAGTTCAAAACTTTTTTTCCAGCCCTTAATAATTGATGGGCTGTGTGATAACCTACTACAGCTTCTTTGATAGTGCCATCAGCACTAACAAAGAACATCGTTGGATATGACCTGATATTGTAACGTTGCATAATCATTTGACCTTCGTCTGTCTCACCATCAAATGCAGCATTAACAAACCTGGAATTGAAGAACTCACCCACTTCCTTGTCAGAGAAGGTTGTTTTTTTCAGCAATTTGCATGGGCCGCACCAAGTGGCATAGACATCGATAAATATTAATTTATTCTCTTCCTTCGCTTTCTTTGTAACTTCTTCCCAACTGCCCTTCATAAATTGGATACTGGTCTCCTTGCCCTGAGCTCCATCTATCCATGCTGCAGCAACGATGATCAAGGATCCAGCTATCAGGATCAATGCAGACAAAGTTTTCATACTTTAGTACTCGCTTTCAAAAATATTCTCCAGGCTGTCCATGGCCTTCCCAGAGAATAGAAAAGAACCACTGACCATTTTTATTCAGACTGATAGTCAGCATCCAACGTAACTTCAATTTCTTTCGCAACGTTTGTGGAAGGCTTTCCTTTCTTGAACGTGATTCCGTAATCTGCTAATACCAGTTTGAATTTAGTTTTAGCATTTAATACTCCACCTTTTATCGTAACTGTGCCTTTTTCGTTGATGGGCTTGGTAACATCCTTAATGGTAAGATTACCTGAAACATTAGCTTCATAAACGCCATCCTTGGTAAAATCCACATCGCTGATGTTGGTGATCTTGCCTTCAAATTTTGCTTTAGGAAAATCCTTTGTGTTCAAAAAATCTTTGCTGTTAAAGTGTTGCTGCATTAGCGCTTTTTCAAACTCAAACCCTTGCATCGGAACAGAGAATGCTACATTGCCCGTAGTAGTTTCTAATGTACTGACAACTTTGTAGTTGTTGGCGGAAATGTCTTCCAAAGAAGTATGTGAGAAGAAATTGATATGCCCCGCCTTACTAATCAATTTACCCGCAACGGGCCGAAAAGCTGCCAAGGCAAACATGGCCATCGGAATAATAAAGAGATACGTTAACTTTTTCATATTCATTATATTGTTTAATTGTTTTGGTTACTAACTTATGTTACGCAAACTAAAAATTTGACGTCATCGCGAGTTCCAGCGGAGGTAGCGGGAAGGGCGAAGCGATCCCCTAACCGGAGATTGCTCCGCGCAAACAGACAATTCCATCACAGGTGCTCGCAATGACGTTCTTAACTTTGCGTAAGTCCAATTACTAATTGAGAACATCACATTTTTCGAGGATAACATCTTCGTACAAATCGAGGTCAGCGTCATAGCCGGCCCCGGAGCGGATCACACCTTTCACAGTCACTGTTTGTCCCGCTGTTAATTTTTCTGCTGATGGATTGGTGGCTGCTGTAAAAGTGCAACTCACTCCTGCTTTGTCTCCATCCTCTTTCAGCAAAACAACCAGTTGGTTGTTCTTATCACGCGAGATAGAGTGCACTTTTCCGGTAACTGCCATAATTTTTGAATCGCCTGTTTCAGCTAAATATTTTTGATTGCCTGCATTGGCATCGGTAAGATATTCCTGTACTAATGCGCTGCCGTTTAGTGTGAAATCTATAGCCGAAGATTGTACATCCCGATGCGGTTTATTGAACATGTAGTAGGCCACGCTCCCTGCACCTGTAATACCGATAGCCAATACGATCAATGCTACTTTTATTATTTTCTTCTTTGTCATAATGAAATCCAGTAAAACGATACAATTGAATTCTCAGGGGAATAGACGGGAAGTTTGTTCAATCCTGACAAACAATGCAAAAAAAATCAGAGTTTTTCTAACTCATTAACAATCTGGCGCCTAACTTCCGCAGGAAGGGCTTTTTGGTCACAATCATTTTCAGGTTTTGTAGACTTCCTTCTTAAAATTATATCCATGAAACGGCTTTGCTGCTCATACAACCTGCATCCATCGCACATCCGCTTGTGCATGAATAGCTGAATGTTTTCTAACGGGCCTATGCCCGTATGTAACTTTTTTTCCATCAATTCAGTAGCCTTGCGGCAGGAGAGCATCAGTATGTTCATGAGTCGCATCATTACTTTTAAGCTTTAAACCAACTCCTCTCCAAGCAATAGCGCAGATGCATTTTTGCCCTGTAAAGAATTTGCCAAAGATTAGACGCTGTGATACTTAATTCCTGACAAATCTCAGCACTATCTTTTTCGCTTAAATATTTCAATTGCAAGCAAGTTGACCAAGACACTGGCAATTTACCAATGCAGCTGCTCAGGACGGTTTCAAATTCGGGATTGTCAAGAAGGTTTTCATCAGTATTCCAGGGTTCAGGGCGGTGCTCCTCTTTCCAGCGGTTGTCACTATCAAACCATTGAGCTGTTTCGTCTTCAGTATTAACAGGATTTTGTGTTGAGATAGTCGTTGCTTTCTGCCGGTAATGGTCTATGATTTTATTTTTTAATATGGAGGAAAGCCACGTTTTCGGAGCGCTTGCTTTTTGAAAATTATCAAAATGCTGAAAAGCAGAGATGAACGTCTCCTGAACCAAATCCTGGGCGGTAGCTTCATCTGAAGTTTTGTGAAAGGCCCAGGAATATAATTCATTACCATGCTGTTGCACCCATTGTGAGACTACTTTTCGCTTGTTAGAATTTTCAATCGTGTCCATAATGAAAACAGGTTCTACCAACCATTTAAGTTACCGATTTTCAAAAAACAAATAGACAATGTTTCATCAAAATCCAGTTTTGTCAACCATTAGACAGTTGAGAGGTGGAAGGAAAGAATCTTATTTGATCGATTTTGGTTAATTCACTCAAGGGTATCTCTAAAAACTCCTTATACCCTTCTCTTCGCGAAAAGGGTGACGTTGAGGCGATCAAAATGGAAGATTTTAAAGATGCCCATATACAGTAAGACGTAATGATTTTTGAAAATGAGAATGCACGGCAAAGCATCGCAATCCAAATTATGTGAAGGAGTTTACAAAGGGACTAAATCCGATTAGCCTGAAGGAGCTAGTCTTTAAACAGTTTGTTCATCTAGAATCTTAAATAGTTATATTACAAAAAATCAGTCGAAAATGAAAGCCATTTGGAACGGAAAGGTAATTGCAGAAAGTGATAACACCGTAGTTATCGAAGGGAATCATTATTTCCCTGAATCAAGCGTGAAGAAAGAATTTTTGAAATCAAGTAAAACGGAAATGGAATGTCATTGGAAGGGAAAAGCCAATTATTATTCACTCGATGTGGAGGGCAAGGAAAACAAGGACGCAGTTTGGTATTATGCTAAACCAAGTGAAATGGCCAAAGTAATAAAAAATCGGGTAGCCTTTTGGAAAGGTATTCAAATAACGAAATAATTATCATGCAAAACTGGATACCACTTTCAATTGATAGCAAAGCGTTAAATGCTTCCATTCGTTTACTTCATCAAGCTGCACAATTCGTGGCGATGGTTAGCAACAGCTATTTATCAAAACAGCCCGATGACTCACAAAACAACTTCGCATGGAACAATGAAAATAATCATTTGGAAGGCCAATGGATAAAGTCCACTACAGTCAGGGCACTTTTAAACGTTGCCGACTTTGAACTAATTATCGACAAGTATTTGACCTTGGAAGTTGTACCACTTGATGGTTGGACAAAAGAGCAGATTGTCGGAAATCTTCAGGAAGAGTTAATGACTACAACTTTAAATCCATCAAGTTTAAAGCTGGTAACTCAGTTTAGCATTCCTTCTCATTCAGTCGATGATGGATTACCTTTAGCTAAACCGGCCAACGAACTTCTTGATGAATGGTCAAGATATCTTAGCAACACTCAGTTTCTGTTGAAAGAAATTCAACAGCGCTTTAAATGGTCATCCGAAATTAAAGTGTGGCCTCATCATTTTGATATGGGCTTTTACATTCCTCTAATAAAAGATGAACAGGGTAATGCCATTCAATCCATTGGCCTTGGGCTTGCTATTCCAGATGGATATGTTGACGAGCCCTATTTTTTCATCAATCATTGGAGTAAGAACCCGATAGAATATCCAGAGCATTTTCCAAAAGTGAGCTATGGCTCTTGGAATACTAGAGACTGGAAAGGGTTAGTACTGCCAGCCAACGAAGTAATTGCTCAGCGTGACCAGCACACATTTGTGAAGAGCTTTTATGATGAAGGCATCAACGCTTCCCTTCAATTACTCAATAAATCCAAATCGTCCATTATTATTTCGTAAATGGATTTGCTTGAAAAATATAATTCCGTTCGAAAGCACTCACTTGAGATTTGCGCCCCCTTGCAAAAGGAGGATTACGTAGTGCAGCCAGTTGTTGACGTGAGTCCTCCCAAATGGCACCTGGCCCATATCACTTGGTTTTGGGAAGAGTTTGTGCTCGCTAAATATTACCCTGGTTACAAATGGTTTCATCCCCGATATACATTCTTGTTTAATAGCTATTACAACGCTGTTGGTGAACGTGTACTTCAGTTGGATAGAGGCAATATGTCAAGGCCAACGGTAGATGAAATATTGGACTACCGTCAGCATGTAGATGAATGCATGAATAAATTTCTTGGAGGTATTCCTCAATCAGCCATTAACTTAGTTGAGTTGGGAATCAATCATGAAAAGCAGCACCAGGAATTGTTATACACGGATATCAAATACATTCTTGGGCACAATCCACTCTTTCCTCCATACCGTTCAGGCTTCAGTGAGTCCCAAACAAACGAGGTCGACCATTCATTCATTACAATGTCGGAAGGGAAATATACAATTGGATTTCAAGGCAATGGTTTTTCATTCGACAATGAACTTGGAGTTCATGAGGTTTCGCTTCCTTCTTTTTCTATTCGAAAAAGCTTGGTAACGAATGGAGAATATCACGAATTCATGAAAGCAGGCGGCTATAAGAATCCGCAATGGTGGCATAGCGATGGTTGGGAGTGGGTGATCGAAAACAACATTGATTCACCACTGTATTGGTATTCTATCGAAGGTGAAATGAAGCGTTATTCTCTTGCAGGCATTGAATCCATTGATCCGCTTGAACCGGTTACCCACATTAGTTTTTACGAAGCATTCGCTTTCGCTGAATGGAAAAACATGCGGTTGCCTACGGAGTTTGAGTGGGAAGTTGCGAGCGATTATTTTGCTTGGGGCAAGCGCTGGGAGTATACGAATAGCGCTTATTTGCCCTATCCAGGATTTACAAAAGAGAAAGGCGCGATTGGAGAATACAATGGAAAGTTCATGGTCAACCAAATGGTGTTGCGTGGAGCTTCAGTAGTTACGCCCAAAGACCATTCACGAAAGTCATACAGAAATTTTTTCCGCCCACACTTGCGTTGGCAGTTCAATGGAATTAGGCTTTGTAAGAAATAAGAAATGATAAGAACCGATTTACAATTTGCAGATGTGGCACAAGCTTTAGAAGAGGGGTTCTCACAAACTCCCAAAAGACTTCCGAGTTGGTTGTTTTATGATGAGACAGGAGATAAGATTTTTCAAGCCATCATGCATATGCCTGAATATTATCTCACTACCTGTGAATATGAGATTTTGCAAATGAATAAAGGAAAATTGCTCTGTCACTTTAAAGCGGTGCAATCACCTTTCAACCTCATTGAGCTGGGTGCGGGGGATGGTTTGAAATCAGAAATCCTGCTGAAGCATTTTACAGAGGCAAGAGCGGAATTTATCTACTCCCCAATTGATGTGTCAGAAACTGTACTTCAACAATTGGTCGGTCGTCTTCAACATTCTGTTCCCCGGTTATCCATTAATCCCATCAATAAAAGATATGATGAAGCCATTGAGTTGCTTCAACAGGATGAGTTCCGAAAAATCTTTCTTTTCATGGGTGCAAACATTGGCAACTTCAATGTGAAGGAAGCAACAAAATTCGTTAGCAGCACTTCAAAATCAATGTCACCTGGTGATCAATTGTTGATAGGTTTTGATTTGAAAAAGGATCCGCGCCTGATCCAAGCTGCATATGATGACCCACATGGAATTACCCGTGATTTCAATTTGAATTTATTAGTTCGGTTAAACCGCGAATTGGGGGCGCAATTTCAACTGGATCAATTTCACCATTACCCATACTATGATCCTGAAACCGGTATGACCAAAAGTTATTTGGTCAGTTTAAAAAATCAGGATGTGTATTTCGAGGCATGTGATAAGGTTGTCCATTTTAATCGTTGGGAAATTATTCACACCGAAGTGTCTCAAAAATATGATATGCCTATGATTGACGAGTTAGCATCTAGAGCGGGTCTTGAGGTGGTTGATGCTTTTTTTGATTGCAAACATTACTTCTGTGATGTGCTTTTTAAAAAGTAGAAACTCACAAAGCGCTTTGCAAATGCTTTGGTAGTATAATCTTTTCCATTAACTCAAAAAATAATTCTGTAAGCATAGCCAAAGCGGCAGCCGGAATAGCGCCCATTAAAATCATGTCGGTGTTGTTTAGCGCAAGTCCTGTAACAATAAACTCGCCTAAACCACCGGCACCAATAAAAGCAGCAAGCGTTGCAGTTCCAACGTTAATGACAGCCGCTGTGCGTATACCCGCGAGAATGGTTGGCATAGCCAGTGGTATTTCAACCAAACGTAAGCTATCCCATAGGGTAAGCCCAATGGCTGCTGCCACTTTTTTTAGTAGGGGATCAACGGTGGTAAGCCCTACTACAGTATTCCGTAATATGGGCAGTAACGCATAAAAAAAGAGCGCAATAACAGCTGGAACTACGCCAATGCCAAAAAGCGGAATCATCAACGCTAAAAGCGCAATCGAAGGAATAGTTTGTAAGATACCGATGAGATATAAAATAATTTTTGTCGCCTGCTGATTCCTGAAAATGAAAATACCCAACGGCACGGCAACAAAAATTGCTACAATTAGCGCAAAGAGGGTAAGCTGTAAATGTCGCCAGGCCTTGGATACAATTCTGGATATAGTGGAAGCTTGCGTTGTTTCAGTCTGGCTTATTAAACCTTTTTGCAAAAGAAACATCCGCGCTATTTCGTGATACGATTTATTTTCAAACAGTGCCATAGCATTTAATCGCTGCATTTCATCTTCAGAAAGTACAGACGTTAATTTATTCAATAGCTCCTTTGCTTGCACGGGGAGATTTTTGGAATAAAATGAAACCGCTTGATAAGCAGGAAAAAAGTTTTGGTCATCCTTAAGAAGGATTAAGTTATATTTATTGATTTCACCATCGGTAGAGTAGGCATCTGTTACATCTATTTTGTTATCACGAATAGCCTGGTAAGCTAAACCATGTTCCAGTGCAATTACTTTTTGAGGAAGCCTATAAAAAGTTGAAAGATTATTCCAGCCATCTTTGCGATCAATGAACTCATAACTTAACCCAACCCGTAAATCTGGATGCTTTTCCAAGTCAGAAATGTTTTTGATGCTAAGTTTCTCTTTTAAGGCAGCGGTAATCAATAGTGTATAGGTATTGTTAAAACCATAGGGTTGCGAGATTTGAAGCTTAAACCTTTCATTTACTTCATTGCTAAGTTGCTCAAATGAAAGTTTGCTATCTTCTCTTAAAATTTCCTTTTCAATGGTGCCTGTATATTCCGGATACACATCAATAGCTTGGTTTCTAAGTGCTTCAAAACTTACTGTGGTGCCACCAAGGTTAAATTTACGTTCGACTTTGAAGCCCCCATCCTCCAGCACAAGTGCGATCATCTCGCTTAAGATATAACCCTCGTTAAAATGTTTAGCGCCAACATGAATGGTTTGCTGTGCCTGCAACGAGCAGGAAATAATGAAAAACAATTGGAACGATGCCCTTCTCATGTAGTTTCAAAATAATCGGCCTTAGCTTTCATTAACTCCTTCTTACCGCCTGAAGCTTTTATTTTTCCATTCTCAAGCCAGATAAAATCATCGGCTAACCGAAGGGCTTCGTCCCAATCGTGTGTAACCAAAATGATGGTGCGTGGTTCATGTTTCTGGTTGCTCATCAAATGAGAATATATACTTTGTTTGGTTTCGTAGTCAAGAGAGGCAAATGCTTCGTCCATTAAAAGTATAGGCGGATTTAAAAATATGGCGCGGCATAAACCGACCCGTTGTTGCTCCCCTCCTGATAATTCGTGAGGGTACTTAGTACTGAAAAATGCAGGAAGCTGGACAAGATCCATCAAATGAGAAACGCGTGTGTTTATAAAATCAGTTGACAGTTTTTTGATTTTACCGAGAATGCTGATGTTTGCATGAATACTGAGATGAGGAAACAACCCTGCTTGCTGAATAACATAACCCATTTCCAGTCGTAGTTTCGGTAGATTGTTGTAATTCAAAGGAACTCCAAAAACAGTAACAGCTCCGCTATACGGCTTTATCATTCCATTGATAATTTGTAATAACGTTGTTTTTCCACTACCGCTTTTACCGAGAATTGCTGTTACTTTTTTCTTTGCAAAAGTGTGGGTAATCTCAACAAGAACTTCCTTTTTGTTAAAGTTATGCCCGATGCTTTGTACAGTAACTTCCATTATTATTTTCGTTTTTTCTATGATACCAGCTCTGAATGCTGACTAAATATGGAACAATATAACTATTAAGAAGGCAGAAACCCTCCGTTGGTTGTGAGGTGCGGACAGTAAACGGTTGCCCGTTCACGCTAGTGAACAGGATCGGCAAATTTGCATTATCCTCAATCCAAGCATGATGGAGATGAGCGCGGTTACATATTCAAAGGCACTCATAATTTATAGGCTGTGAAGATAATTATAAAAGGTGAGTGATGATCTTTATCTCCCCTTCCAATGTCTTATGCACCGGACACTTATCTGCGATTTCAAGCAGGCGCTTTCGTTGTTCTTCAGTCATATCTCCTTCCAGTTCTACAAGTCGCTCGAAATGATCAATATGCTCATTTTTTTCACAATCTGTACTATGTTGTTTGGAATGATTAATATGCACCCTGATTTTCTGTACATTCAAATTTTTGCGATTGGCATACATTCGCAAGGTCATGGCCGTACAAGTAGCGAGTGAAGAGCTTAATAGTTCATAAGGAGACGGGCCAAAATCATTTCCCCCAACATCTTCTGGCTCATCGGCAGTAATGAAATGTTTGCCAGCTTTAATAATGGTAGTATAACCGGAATCTTTATCGCCAATCGAGGCAACGGTTTGATGTGTAGTTTCCGGAGCGATTATTTCCGGTAAATTCAAATACCGCTGGGCCCAGGCTGCAATCACTTCACCAGCATAGTGGGAGTCATTTTTATTGGTGAGCAAATGATCAGCACCATCTAATGATATAAAACTTTTTGGATGGTGAGCCGCCTGGTAAAGCAACGCGGCATTTGCTATTTCTACAATTTCATCTTGCGGAGAGTGCAATATGAGTATAGATTTATTTAGATGAGAAAGTGTATTTGTAACAGAATGGTTCTCTAAATCATCTACAAATTGCTGCTTGATGGTAAAGGGTCTGCCACCGATATTAACCTTTGCTATGCCTGTGTCTCTTAGTTCTGGTAGGGCTTCATCAAAAATATGGGTTATATGCTTTGTATCAGCGGGTGCACCAATGGTAGCAACAGCAGCAACCGATTCAATTTGTGATGCTGCATGTATTACTGCGGCACCTCCCAATGAATGCCCCACCAGCAATGCTGGTGTTTCAAAATCATTTTTTAAAAAATCAATGGCGGCAATAAGGTCGCTTACATTCGCGGAGAATGTTGTGTCAGCAAAGTCGCCATCGCTTTTGCCTAACCCAGTAAAATCAAAACTCAATACAGCAAAGCCCCTTGCTGCTAATGCTTTAGAAATATTTCTAACGGCATTCAGACTTTTCCCACACGTGAAGCAGTGCGCAAAAAGAGCATATGTATACGGTTGCTGGTTAGCAGGCCATTCCATGTGTGCCGAAAGTTTTTGGCCCGCTTGATTAGAGAAGGAGAGCTGAGTAGGTCGCATGATTGATTGTTAGTAATCACCAATTTAATACGTACGCCTGATAAATGGTTCCCGCTTACTGTCCCTTGGTTGACAAACCCTAAGGTTTTCGCAAGGAGGTCGCTTTTGAATTAAATTTTTCGGGCCTGGTGCTGTTAGCCGATTATTTAAAAATGTGTATTCTGCTTTCGACCGCCAAAGTATAATTTATTATTGCGTTACTCTGTTCTAACCGGAACGTACTTCAGGTTTTTAACTTCCAGGCCAAAGAGCGTTATCGCTTCTGTACTAAAGTCTAATGCTTCTGTAACAGTTTCAATTTGTTCTTTACCTAATTGCAAATCAGAAGTAGCATTTGGCAATTTCTTCGTTAATCTGAACGTTGAATTGCTGCCATACCCAGGCTCAAGGATAAATAAGAATAAATGAGATAAGCAGTATTTTTACTTTGAAAAAGTTCTTTATCTGTCTTATTCATTTTTAGAAATCTGTTTTCTGATTTTTATTATAGTAGAATAAACACCGTACACAATCATCGCACCGATAAAAAAGTAAACCCATAAGGGAATGTTACGACCTGCTATAATCAGGTATAAATACGCTGACACAAAGAAGAAACCTGTTAATAGCACAGGGGTCACAATGGGTTTCCGTTGCTTAATCCTTTTCACAAGCCATCCCAGCGAAAGGAAGAAAAAAGGAATAGCGCCTACATAAATGGATCCAAAAATAATCGGGCTCACATTATATTTTTCACCAAGTCCCATAAACCAATCTTTCAAGTCAAGTAACCATTCCATAAAACATTAGTTTAATAGGTGATAGACAAATTGTAGCAGTTTCTTCAATCCACCGGTCAATATCTTTTCCTTATGCTTTACAATAATCATTTGATTGACTCGCGAAGCCACAGGATAGGGATAAATCTTATTGAAAATGGAATCGACACTGATGCCTGCACTGTTGGCCAGTACGAGTTCCTGAATGAGTTCACCGGCACTGGGGGCGATCATACTCCCACCTAAAAGCTTCTGCTTACGAAGCAGGCCGCCTTTTGAGATGTAAAGCACGAGCTTGCCGTACCGATAGCTATCAGTCACGGCACGGTCATCGTCAGTAAAATCCATCGCTATTTTCTCAAAAGATTTGTTTTGTTTCTGAAGTTGTTTTTCCTGCAAACCAAATGTTGCTACTTCGGGATCGGTGAACGTTACCCAAGACATGTTGTCGTTATTCAATTTCTTTTTGAAAGGCGAAAACAAATTATTCAACAGAAGTCTAGCGTGTTGTTCTGCAGCGTGCGAAAATTGGAGTGAACCGGAAATATCCCCACAGGTATAAACATGTTTATTGCTGGTTTGCAAATAAGCATTTACTTGTATCTTTTTATTAGTCACTGTTATTCCAGCTTTTTCTAATTTCAATTGCTCCAACTCAAGGGTTCGGCCTACGGAAACAAATACTGCATCAAATGCTATACTTTTCACATCTCCATTTTTTTCAACGATTACTGCTTCATTCGCACTGATAAATTCTTTCACTTCCGAATTCAAAATGATTTCAATGCCTTCTCCTTTTAACCTTTCAAAAAGTATCGAAGCAATCTCATTGTCGTCATGTGGAAGAATGTTTGTGCCACGGTGCACAATGGTGACCGAAGAACCCAGGCGGTGTAAAGCCTGTCCAATTTCAATCCCAATCGGCCCCCCACCGACAACCAAAATTTGCTGCGGTAAGTCTCTGGTTTCAAAAATGCTTTCGTTGTTATACTGTTTTACTTTCTCAATTCCCGGCACTTCTAAAGAAGCGGGTCTGGAACCGGTGGCTATTACGATCTTCTTCCCAGAATAAATAGTGTCACCTACGATAACAGAATTAGGAGAATGGAAACAGGCCGACCCTAGCGCAACCTCAAGACCCTCGCCCCGAAGAAATTCAGCATTTTCATGTTTACGGATAATACTCTGTCTTGACAAAACATATTCCATAGCTTTTGCAATATCGGGTTTGCCTGTTACGGTAAATCCAAATTGTACAGCTTCACTCGCTTGGTGTACAATTCTGGAAGCATGAATTAAAGCCTTGCTGGGAACACAGCCGAAGTTGAGGCAATCGCCTCCAATGTGCTCATCCGATTTATCGATCAACAATGTTTTTAAACCCACCTTGGCCATAAACAACGAAACTCCAAGACCGCCTGAACCAGCACCTATAACAACTAAATCGTATTTCCTCATAAGGTTTGTTTATATGCCATCTTAAAAATGGCTTTTGGTTATTAGCAACATCCTCCACCATCGTAAAACCACGTACTATTGGAAATATAAATATCTTTTCTATGCAGCGATTTTAGAGCATTAGCTGTTTTGTCACAGACTGCCATCGGTTGATTGATATTGAGCACGTGTCCCTTATTATCGTCAAAATATTTATCGATTCCATAATAAATGGCGGTCTTTCCTGTAAAAATGCAGGGGCCATCTGAAGGCATGGGGTCTTTAATGGCGCATACTTCCACACTTTCAATAAAGATGTTTTCAGTAGTGTTATAATGATTGGTATCGAGAACCCGGTATGGTCTTTTTGCTCTCACCTCGATCGTTCCAAAACCAACATCGGTTATCATTTTTAAGTATTCATGCAAGGGCATAGCACCACTCAGGCACATGGCACGCAACGCTTCATCATTTTTTAGATTGTCATGAATTTCAGTTTCGCATGTAGGGTCGGAGAGTACCAATCGACCATGGGGTTTCAACACCCGATACATTTCCTCCAATGCCTTTTTTAAATCACCTTTTTTAAAAATATTGAAGAGACAGTTTTGCGCAGCCACATCTGCACATTCATTTTCTAAGGGAAGGTTAAGTGCATCACCCTTTCTCAATTCAATAAAATCAGATTCGAACCACGGATTTTGTTCTTCCGCTTCCTCAAAATTTTCACGACATGCAGTGAGCATTTCATCCACCACATCAATCCCAATCACACCTTTTTTCTTTCTGCTGAAATAGGCGAATTGCAAAAGCTCCATTCCGCCACCGACCCCAACATAAACGATGGTGGGTTCATTTGCTAAATCGCGTGGATGCACAGTACTGGAGATTCCGCACAAAGTGACCACTCTTTTCCGTTGCAAATTGACCACCTGAT
>JADEYI010000132.1_pt1 | contig 141687 bp, 141 predicted proteins | sample 8542331 | NCBI WGS metagenome assembly JADEYI01 (sample SAMN16510988, study PRJNA670497) | mine drainage metagenome | isolation source: biofilm near Copperflume 1 | place: Germany: Marsberg coppermine Kilianstollen | collected 2018-02
AGATCAGATCGTCCGCGGTTAGCACGCTTTCGCGCATCAGCCGGCGCGAGAACTCGTCGCGCCGCATGCGCCGCATGCGTACCGTGGGAAAACTGCCGTACACGTTCATGGCTGCATCACCTCTCGGGATTACCCTCGCCGCGTCTGGGGAAATGCGCGCGAGGCATTGATTCGTCGGAGAGATTTAGGATGGGAACTTTTCGCAACGGGGGCAATCTTACTCGCAGACGGTGCTTATCGTCTCCCGCTTCTCCTCCCTGAGCGGGTGCCTTAATTCAAAATTAAGGCGTTTCGCCCCCGGTTTACTTCCCCTTTACCGGGGGCCTTTTATTTTCGGCCGCGGGGGTAGCCCCCGCGGCCAGCCCTGCTCGCAGCCAGCGCTCGAGCATTGTCCGCGCCTGGTCGACGCCTTCCCCGGACGGGCTGGAGAACAACAGCACATCGCCTTGCACGACGGTCAGGGCGAGCCGCTGCTGCGCGGCCGCGAGCGCCGTTTTGCGTTCGGCGCGAGACAGTTTGTCGGCCTTCGACAGCAATACGAGAAGCGGCAGTCCGAGCGGTGTCACCCATCTCAGCATGCCCAGGTCGTGCGGCATGAACGGGTGCCTCGCATCCATGATTACCACCACGCCCGCAAGCGAGGCGCGATTCCTGAGGTAGCCCCCGACGAGCGCGTCCCATTGTGCGCGTACCGACTGCGGCACGCGCGCATAGCCGTAGCCGGGCAGGTCGACCAGCCGGGCCTGCCCGCCGAGGTCGTAGAAATTGATGGTCTGAGTGCGCCCTGGCGTCTTGCTGAAGAACGCGAGCCGCTTGCGCTTGGCGAGCGCGTTGATCGCGCTCGACTTGCCGACGTTCGAGCGACCGGAAAACACCAGCTCGGGAACGCCTTCCGGCGGCAGCTCCGAAAGCTTACCGACAGAAGCGATGAACTCGGCCTGCGAAAACATGCTCATGGGGCGGAGCTGCTAGGGGAAACTGTAATAAAATTACCGGCTTTGACCCGGGACCGAGGGAGCAGCCGAATGATTCGAGTACTGGCGATCAGTGCCAGCGTCGCACTGTTGTGGGCGGGTGCCGCCCTCGCGCAAGATACCGCGAAAGCCGACCCCGCGAAGGGACAAAAGATCGTGAGCCAGGTCTGCGCGGCCTGCCATGGGCCGGACGGCAACAGCGTCGCTCCCGCGAATCCCAAGCTTGCGGGGCAATTTTCCGAGTATCTCTACAAGCAACTTCATAATTTCAAAGCCAAAGACGGCAAGAAGGCCGAGCGCGAGAACCCGATTATGGCCGGAATGGTGGCCAACCTGTCCGACGCGGATATGAAGAACGTAGCGGCCTATTTTTCCGAACAAAAGCTCAGGCCGGACGTCGCGCGCGACAAGAACCTGGCCGCTGCTGGCCAGAAGCTTTATAGGGGCGGCAACGCGGCAACGGGGGTGGTGGCTTGCGCGGGTTGCCACGGGCCCTCCGGGGCCGGGATTCCGATCGAGTATCCGCACATCGCCGGCCAGTACGCGGAATACGTCGAGAGCCAGCTCAAGGCCTTCCGCTCCGGAGCGCGCGCAAACGACCCGAACGGGATGATGCGCGGCGTTACTGCGCGCATGACCGACGACGAAATCAAGGCGGTGTCGCAGTACGTTGCCGGGCTGCGCTAGCCGGCGCGCCCCGGTGCGGGACACGAATCCCGCGCGCAATGTTCGACCTCCTCGTCATTGGCTCCGGCCCCGGCGGCTACCGCGCCGCGGTCCTGGCGGCGCAGCGCGGCCTTTCGGTCGCGATCGCCGAGCGGGACACATGGGGCGGCGCGTGTCTGAATCGCGGCTGCGTGCCGAAAAAGGCCTGGTACAGCACCGCGCGCCTGGCCGCCGCAGCCCCGGGCTTCGCCGAGCGCGGGCTGCGCGGCACGCTTGCGCCCGATCTGGCGGTGGCATGGCGCTACCAGCGCAAGGTCGTCGAAACCGTGCGTGCCAGTTACGTCGACTACCTCGCGCGACTCAAGATCACTTGCTTGCGCGGCACGGCGAAATTCGTCGACGGCGATCGGGTGACGCTCGGCGCCGAGACGGTCGGGGCCGGATGCTTCATCGTCGCCACCGGATCGCGTCCCGTCTTGCCGGAAACCATGCGCGGCATCCCGCGCGTGCTCACCACCGACGAGCTCTTCGAGCAGCCGCTGCCGTCGGGCACGCGCATCGCTCTGCTCGGCAGCGGCGCGGTCGGCGCGGAAATGGCCTTCATCCTGCCGCGCCTCGGGCTTGAGGTCGTCTGGCTGACCGGCAGCGAGGCGCTGGCGCGGTCGCGCTTCAGTGCGAGCGCGCGCAAGCGCCTGCATGATGCACTTTCTGCGCAGGGCGTCACGGCGCGTACCGGCAGCCGGCCTCTGCGCGCGGTGCCCGAGGCCGACCGCGTGCTGCTCGAATTGCCCGGTGGCGCGCGTGAAGGCTTCGACTGGATACTGGCCGGAACCGGACGCAAACCCAACACCGACCAGCTTGGATTGCAGGCCGCCGGCGTGCGCGCGGATCGGGACGGATTCATCACGGTCGACCCGGCGCAACGCACTTCGGCGCGACGAATATACGCGATTGGAGATTGCGCCAATCCGGCTATGACCGCGAACCATGCGCTCGCGGAGGCGACCGTAGCAGTGGCGAACATCGTCGCGCCCGGGTCGGCCGAGACGCGGGGCGATTGGGTGCCAGAGGTCGTGTATTCGGCCCTCGAGCTCGCGCGTGCAGGCGCATCCGAGGACGAACTCGAGGACGCCGACACCGAATATGCGGTGGGTTTCTCCGCGTTCGGCGCAAATCCCGCGGCGCTCGCGGACGGCTCGGCCGACGGCTACGTGAGACTGCTCGTGGAGCCCGAGCAGGGCATCCTGCTCGGTTGCGAGATCGCGGGCGCCGACGCAGGCGAATTGATTCATCTGGCGCAGCCTGGCGCCTCGGGCGGATCGCTGCTCGGTCGCTTGACGCAGGCCAGCTTTGCCCACCCCAGCCGCAGCGAAGAATTTCTTAACGCAGCCGAGGCGCTCGTCGCCACCTGGGGGATGTCACCACCGCATTGACCTTGGAATATTGAGCCGAGTTCGCGTGTTTACCCGGAAGCAAGACCACACATCACAATCTCTCAGGGGAGCTTCCGATGAACAAGCAATTCACCGCGCTTGCCGCGGCAACCATTCTGACCCTCGCCACTGCTTGCGCCAGCGTGGCGGCGCCGGACGGCGTTCAAGCCTCGGGCGGCAAGCTGACCGACAAGGCCGGCATGACCCTGTATACGTTCGACAAGGACCCGGCCGGCGCGGGCAAGAGCATGTGCAATGGCGGGTGCGCAACGAACTGGCCGCCGCTGATGGCGTCGGCGGGAGACCAGCCCAGCGGAGACTGGACCGTGGTCGTACGCAACGACGGCGGCAGGCAATGGGCTTACAAGGGCAAACCGCTCTACCTGTGGGTGAAAGACCAGAAGCCCGGCGACACCACCGGTGACGGTTTCCGCGGCGTGTGGCACGTGGCGCGCCAGTAGAATAACCGTGCATGGATGAACGGCAAGCGATCGTCGACCTGATTCCGCGCCTGCGCCGCTACGCCCGCGCGCTGGTCGGCGATCGCTCCGCCGCCGACGACCTGGTGCAGGACACGCTCGAGCGCGCCTGGGCCAAGTTCCACCTTTATCGCGGCGGCACCGATCTGCGCGCCTGGCTGTTCACGGTCATGCACAACGTGCATGTCAATCGCGTTCGTGCGCAGCGTCCGACCGACGCCATCACGGACGATCTGCCCGAGATGGCGCAGCGCGCCGCGCAGGGTGATTCGTTGATGGTGCGGGACATGGATCGGGCGCTCGCAAAATTGCCCGAAGAGCAGCGCGAGGTGCTGCTGCTCGTTGCGCTGGAGGATATGAGTTACGAAGAGGCCGCGCGTGCGCTAGGCATCCCGGTCGGGACCGTGATGTCCCGGCTCTCGCGGGCGCGGGAAAGGCTTCGTGCGACGATGCTGGAGACCCCGGCGTCGGCAAAGCTGACGGTCGTGAAGTGAGCACGTGAGATGAATACCAATCTTCCCATCACCGAAGCGGACTTGCAGGCCTATATCGATGGCCGGCTGGCGCACGGCCGGTGCGCCGAGATCGAGGCCTGGCTTGCGACACGCGCGGATGAAGCGGAACGGGTCGCCCAACTCCGCAGCCAGCGCGATGCCCTGCGCGCCCTCTACGATCCGGTGCTGGGCGAGCCTGTGCCGGAGCGCCTTACGCGCGTCGCGCAGCGCGTTCCGCGCTCGCGCGGCATCGCGTTGGCAGCGGGCTGGGCCGCGCTCGGCGCGGTCGCCGGCGTGCTCGCAGGCTGGCAGCTGCATTCCGTGCAGGCCAGCCGGATGCCGCCGCTGAGCGAAGGCGCTTCGATCGCGCGCAGCGCGGCGGTGGCGCACGCGACCTACTCGCCGGAAGTGCGCCATCCGGTTGAGGTCGGCGCGGATCAGCAGGCGCATCTGGTCGCCTGGTTGTCCAAGCGCCTCGGCGCCCCGGTGCGCGCGCCGGTGCTCGACGCGGCGGGCCTGTCGCTGGTCGGCGGCCGCCTGCTCCCGGGTGAAGGCGACCCGGCGGCCGGGCCGCAGCCTGCGCCGGTGGCGCAGTTCATGTACCAGGGGAGCAAGGGTCAGCGCGTTACGCTGTACGTGCGCACCGAGACGCGCGACCATGGCGAGACGGCCTTCCGTTTCGCGCGGGAAGGCAGTGTGAGCGTGTTCTACTGGATCGATCGCAAATTCGGTTATGCGCTTTCCTCGGGCGACCTCGATCGCGCGGAACTCCTGCGCCTGGCCAATCTGGTTTACAGACAGCTCAATCCCTGACGGCAGCTTGCAGCACGCATCCGGCACCGGAGGGCGCGCGTACATCGACCTGTAAGCATTGTGTCGGGTGTACGACCAAAATGGAGCGAAATGAATGCCAATGTTGATACGTACCACCTCCGACGTCGCACCCTCGCAGATCACGCCCAAGTCCGTTTACCTGCGCCGCCGCGCTTTTCTCGAGCGGGCGATTGCCATGGGGCTGGTCTTGCCCCTGCTGCCGGCGCAGGCGCTGGCGGTCGGGGCACGCAAGCTGTCCGGCCGACCAGGTCCGTTCAGCGCCAGCGAAAAGCAGACGCCGTACAAGGACGTGACCACGTACAACAACTTTTACGAGTTTGGCACGGGCAAGGATGAGCCGGCGATTTACGCGCCCAAGATGAAGACTCGGCCGTGGGCGGTCACGGTGGATGGTGAAGTCAAGCGCGGCGGCGTGTTCGGCATCGAGGATTTGCTCAAGCTGGCACCAATGCAGGACCGCGTTTATCGCCACCGCTGCGTAGAGGCGTGGTCAATGGTGATTCCCTGGGTCGGCTATCCGCTCGCCGAGCTGATCAAGCGGGTTGAGCCGACCGGGCGCGCCAAGTACGTTGCCTTTACCACCAAGCTGGATCCGGAAACGATGGTTGGAACGCGCCTGCCGCTGCTCGATTGGCCCTATGTCGAGGGTCTGCGCCTGGACGAGGCGATGCATCCGCTGACTCTGCTCACTTTCGGCCTGTACGGCGAGTTGCTGCCGAACCAGAACGGGGCGCCGGTGCGCGTCGTGGTGCCGTGGAAATACGGCTTCAAGAGCGCCAAGTCGATCGTTCGCGTCACGTTCACCGAGCAGCAGCCGAAGACGGCCTGGAACGAGGCGGCGCCGAATGAGTACGGCTTCTATTCGAACGTGAATCCGAACGTCGACCACCCGCGCTGGAGCCAGGCACGCGAGCGCCGCATCGGCGAAGACGGCTTCTTCACGCCCAAGCGCAAGACGCTCATGTTTAACGGCTATGCAAATCAGGTGGCCGAGCTCTACGCCGGCATGGACCTGAAGAAGTTCTTCTGAGGGCCGTTCGATGTGGCAGCCCCGCGGGCGCGAGCTAGGCGCGATCAAGAGCGCGCTGTTCGCGCTCTGCCTCGTTCCGTTCGCCCACCTGGTCTGGGGCGTTGCCTACGACGCACTGGGCGCCAATCCGGTCGAGGCCGTGACTCATTCGACCGGCTGGTGGACGCTCTTTCTGCTCTGCGCGACGCTCGGAGTGACCCCACTGCGGCGCGCTACCGGCGCGAACTGGCTGCTCAAGCTGCGGCGCATGCTCGGCCTGTACGCTTTCTTCTATGCGGCGCTGCATTTCCTCACCTACATCTGGCTCGATCAGTGGTTCGACCTTGCGGCAATCGCCGCAGACGTGCTCAAGCGACCCTACATCACGGTCGGCTTCACCGCCTTCCTGCTGCTCATTCCGCTCGCCGCCACCTCGACCGACGCGATGCAGCGCAGATTGGGACGCAGCTGGCAGCGCGTGCACCGGTTCATCTATCTGATCGCGGTCTTCGGTGTGCTGCACTTCTGGTGGCTGGTGAAGCGCGACGTTACCGAGCCCGCGCTGTTCGCGCTGGTGCTTGCGGGCTTGCTCGGAGCGCGTCTGTACTGGCTCTTGCGGCGCCTTGCGCGTGTTACGCGTGCGGCGGTTGCTACGTCGAGCGGATGAGGTAGCCGCCGGACTTTTCGTCGCGCTCGAGCGAAAGCAGCTTGCGCTTCTGGGCCTCTTCGAGCAGGTCGGAAAAAGCGCGAAAGCCGTAGTAAGACTCGTTGAACCCGGGGTTGCGGCGCTTTAGCGCCTGCTTGACCATCGAGCCCCAGATACGCTCGTCCTCGCCGCGCTCGGCCACCAGGGCTTCCACGGTGCCGAGCACCAGATCCATCGCTTCCTGACGCTTGTCTTCGCCGGCAGTGAGCTCCTTGGCGGTTCCGCCGGGACGCGCCTCCCGGCGCTTGCGCGCGGCGCGGCGGTTCGCCTCTTCCTCGCGCACCAGGTCGTCGTAGTAGATGAACTCGTCGCAATTGGCGATCAGCAGGTCGGATGTCGAGTTCTTCACCCCGACGCCGATGACGACCTTCGCGTTCTCGCGCAGCTTCGAGACCAGCGGCGAGAAATCCGAGTCGCCGCTGATGATTACGAAGGTATCGACGTGCGACTTGGTGTAGCACAGGTCCAGCGCGTCGACGACCATGCGGATGTCCGCGGAGTTCTTGCCCGACTGCCGCACGTGCGGGATCTCGATCAACTCAAACGATGCGCCGTGCATCACGCTCTTGAACTCCTTGTAGCGCTCCCAGTCGCAATATGCCTTCTTCACCACGATGCTGCCCTTGAGCAGCAGCCGCTCCAGCACCCGGCTGATGTCGAACTGGGCGTATTTCGCGTCTCGCACGCCGAGTGCGATGTTTTCGAAATCGCAGAACAGCGCCATGTTTCGGGTTTCTTGAGGGGCGGCCATGCAACTAGTCTAGCGCTTTCGGCGCATGCGGTCCCGCCGACACGGCTCCGCCGCCCAGCGCGGGGGCTGGCAGGCGCGCACGCCGGCGCGCAAGCCGGTCCGAGAAATTCTCGAAATAGATGTAGATCACCGGCGTGATGTAGAGCGTCAGCAGCTGCGAGAGCAGCAGCCCTCCGACGACGGCGAGGCCGAGCGGCTGACGCGCATCGCCGCCGACGCCGAAGGCGAGCGCGATCGGCAGGCTCCCCATTAGGGCGGCCATTGTCGTCATCATGATCGGACGGAAGCGGACCATGCAGGCTTCGAAGATCGCGTCGCGCGGTGCCTTTCCCTCCTTGCGGCGCGCTTCGATCGCGAAGTCGATCATCATGATCGCGTTCTTCTTCACGATGCCGACCAGCATGATGATGCCGACGAAGGCGTACATGTTCAGATCGAGGCCGAACAATTTCAGCGTCAGCAGAGCGCCGAGTCCTGCCGTCGGCAAACCGGACAGGATCGTCAGCGGGTGGATGAAGCTCTCGTACAGGATGCCGAGCACGAGGTAGATCACGACGATCGCAAGCACCAGCAGGATGCCCATTCCCTGGAGGGAGTCCTCGAACGCCTGGGCCGTACCGGAAAAGCTCGCGGTGAGCGTGGCCGGCACCTGAAGTTCGCGCATCGTGCCGCGGATCGTGTCGATCGCCTGGGACAGGGACACCCCGGGCTTGAGGTCGAACGAGAAAGTCACCGAAGGCAGTTGACCCTGGTGGCTGACCGTCAGCGGACCCACGCCATAGGAAAGCTTCGCCACTGCGTCCAGCGGCACCAAGGCGCCGCTCGAGGAGCGGATGTAGAGCGACGGCAATGCGGCTGGACCACGCTGGAAGCGCGGCTCGACCTCCAGAATCACCGCGTATTGGTTGGTCGAGGTGTAGATCGTCGATACCTGCTGCGAGCCGTAGGCGGCGCCGAGGGCGACCTCCAGTTGCTGAGCGCTGACCCCGAGCGCCGACGCCTTGGCGCGATCGATGTCTACCCTCACCTGAGGCTGGTGAATCTGCAGGTCGCTCGCCACGTCCACCAGCGTCGGGATCGACTTGAGCTTATCCTCGATGATCGGAACCCAATGGTACAGCTCGTCGGTGCTCGCGCCGCGCAGCGTGTACTGGTACTGGCTCTTGGTGAGCAGGCCGATACGGATGGTCGGAATGTTCTGCATGAAGGCCTTGATGCCGACCAGGCTCTGCAGTTTCGGCCGCAGTTGCCGGATAACCTCGTCCGCGGAAACTCTTTCCGAGCGCGGCTTGAGCGTGATGAACATGCGGCCGCGATTGAGAGAAGGGTTGAAGCCGCTTGCGCCGATGAACGACATCACGCCTTGCACGTTCGGGTTGCGCCGCACGATGTCCGCTACCTGCTGCTGCAGCTTCGCCATCGCATCGAAGGAAATGTCCTGCGGCGCTTCGGTGAAACAGAAGATCTGCCCGGTGTCTTCGGTCGGCAGAAATCCTTTCGGCATGCGCGCGAACAGAAACCCGGTGGCCAGCGTGATGGCGACGAACACGAGCATGATGAAACGCGCATGCGCCAGGGACCACTCGAGCGTGACCCGGTAGGCATGGCGCAGTGCCTCGAACGCACGCTCCGACAGCTGGTAGAGCCTGCCGTGAACGACACCGTGCTGCGGCTGGAGCAGCCGGCTCGACATCATGGGCGTGAGGGTCAGCGAAACGAAGCCCGATATCAGCACGGCAGTGATGATCGTCACCGAGAACTCGTGCAGCAGGCGCCCGACGATGCCTCCCATGAAGAACACCGGGATGAACACCGCGGCGAGCGATAGGGTCATCGAAAGGATGGTGAAGGAAATCTCCTTCGATGCATCGAGCGTAGCCTGAATCCGGGTCTTGCCGCTTTCCATGTGGCGCGAGATGTTTTCCAGCATCACGATCGCGTCGTCGACCACGAAGCCGACGCAGAGCGTTAGCGCCATGAGGGAAATGTTGTCCAGGCTGTAGCCAAGCGCATACATCACGCCGAAAGTGCCAACGATCGACATTGGCAGCGCGATGCTCGGAATCAACGTTGCCGAAAGGTTGCGCAGGAACAGGAAGATCACCATGACCACGAGCGCGAGCGCGAGCAGGAGCGTGAATTCCACTTCCTCGACCGACTGGCGGATGGTGACCGAGCGGTCGAACAGCACTTCCATCGTGACCCCCGCCGGCACCTCGGCGCGGAATGTCGGCAGAAGCTTCTTCACCGCGTCGACCACCTGGATGGTGTTGGTGCCGGGCTGACGGTAGATCCCGAGCACGATGCCACGCTTGTCTTTGAACCAGGCGGCGACCTTGTCGCTTTCGACGCCATCGATGACGCGCCCGAGCTGCTCGAGACGAATCGGGGAGCCGTTGCGATAGCTGACGATTACCGGCCGAAAAGCGGCGGCGTCGAACAGCTGTCCGTTCGCCTGCACTGCGAACAGGCGCTCATTGCCGTACAGCGTCCCCGTGGGCAGATTCACGTTGGCCTGCGCGATGGCCTGCTGGACTTCGTTGATCCCGATGCCGCGCGATGCGAGTGCACCCGGGTCGACCTGGGCCCTGACCGCGTATTTCTGCTGTCCGTACACCTGTACCTGGGCCACGCCGCTGATGGTCGAGATGCGCTGCGCCAGGTAGGTCTCGGCGTATTCGTCCACCGTCGAGAGCGGCAGGGTCTCCGAGGTAAGCGCGAGGTAGAACACGGCGAAATCGCCGGGGTTCACCTTGCGGAAGGACGGCGGCGCCGGCATCGCCGAGGGAAGCTGGCGCGCGGTCGCCGCAATCGCGGAGTTGACATCCTGCGCCGCGGCGTCGATGTCGCGGTCGAGCGCAAACTGGAGCGTGATCTGGGTCACACCCTGGCCGCTCACCGAGTACATTGAGTCGATCCCGGCGATGGTCGAAAACTGCTTCTCGAGCGGGGTCGCGACCGCCGAGGCCATGGTTTCGGGGCTGGCGCCCGGCAATTCGCCCCTGACCTGGATGGTGGGGAAGTCGACGTTCGGCAGCGAGCTCACCGGCAGCAGCCGAAAGCCGACGATGCCGAACATGAGGATCCCGACCATGACCAGCACGGTCATGACGGGACGACGGATAAAAAGCTCGGAGAGGTTCACGATGCGTCGGGGCGCACGACGACCTTGACCCCCGGTACCAGCCGGAGCTGGCCGCGCGTGACGACCCGATCTCCCTTGACCAATCCCTCCGCAATGACGGCGAGGTCGCCTTCGGTGCGCGACACGGCGATCTTGCGCACTTCGGCGGTTGCGTCGGGCTTGAGCACGAATACGAACTCGCCCTGCGGCCCGGTCTGCACCGCGACCGACGGCACCACGATCGCGTTCGTCTGGTCGTAGAGCTTCAGGTCTACGTTGACGAATTGCCCCGGCCAGAGCGCGAGGTCGCGATTCTCGAACTCGGCGCGCAGCTTGATCGTTCCCGTGCTGACGTCAACCGCATTGTCGACGAATACCAGGTGTCCGCTCGCAAGGGGCGTGCCGCGCGCGTCGGCGCCGCTCACCGTCGCCTGGAGCGGCCCGTCGGCCATGTGGCGCCGGATCTCGCCCAGGCGCTGCTCGGGGATCGCGAATGTCGCGTAGATGGGCATGACCTGGTTGATCACCACCAGCGCGTTGGTGTCGTTCGCCTTCACCAGGTTGCCGAGCTGCAGCATGATCCGCCCGACGTAGCCGTCGATCGGCGAGCGGATGGTGCAATACTGAAGATTGAGGCGCGCGGTTTCGACCGCCGCCTGGCTCGCCTTGAGCACCGCTTCGGCGGTTTCCGCGGCGGTGCGGATCTGCGTGTAGGCCTCCTTCGACACGAAATGCTTTTCGAGCAGCTCGAGGTAGCGCCGCTCCTGCGAGCGCGCCTGGTCGCGGCTTGCCTTGTCGCGCGCGAGGTTCGCCTCCGACTGGCTCAGTGCCGCGTCGAACGGCCGTGCATCGAGCCGGAACAGCACCTCGCCCTTGCGCACTGCCTGACCCTGGCGGAAATTGACCTCGACGATCTGTCCGTCCACGCGCGCCTTGATCGCGACGGTCGAAAAGGCGTCGACGTTCCCGATGGCGCGCAGGATCACGGGCATGTTGCGCTCTGCCGCGACGGCAATCGATACCGGGACTGCCGGCGGGCCGGCCGGTCGCCTCTGCTCGTTGGCCCCGCTGTCGGCGGCGAAGTGGGTCGCAGTGGTTCCCGCGAGCACTACGGCCAGAGCGATACCCGCCACCCACAGGGCTAGTGAACGGGGAGAGGTCGTCATCTTGGGGGCCGGAGGCCGGCCGTTGGAGGTGGCCTGTCTAGTTACGCGTTGGTGGGCGGTCCACTCTGAGCGCAGACAATCTACGGCAAGATCCTCTCCAGAGCAAAGAGATCTTCTATCGTTTCCCGGGCGCGGATCAGGTGCGCTTGTGCGCCGTCGACCAGCACTTCCGCCGCTCTAGGCCTCGAGTTGTAGTTCGAGCTCATGCTCATACCGTAGGCGCCGGCCGACATCACCGCCAGCAGGTCGCCCGCGCCGGCGACCAGCGGGCGCTCCCGGGCGAGAAAGTCCCCGCTTTCGCACACCGGTCCGACCACGTCGTAAGTCACCGGCCTAGCCCCGGCGGGTGCTTCGCGCACTGCCCGCACTTCGTGCCAGGCGTCGTACAGCGCCGGACGCAGCAGGTCGTTCATCGCGGCGTCGACCACCAGGAAGTTCTTGGCCGCCCCGGGCTTTACGTACTCGACGCGCGTCAGCAGCAGGCCCGCGTTGCCGATGATCGAGCGTCCCGGATCGAGGATCAGCCCGGTGCGCCTTGCGCCGAGCGCGGCCAGCGCGCCGGCGACAAACTCGGCCACCGGCCGCGGGGGTTCGTCCTGGTAGTGAATGCCGATGCCACCTCCTAGGTCGATATGCGCGATCGGAATACCCGCCGCCTCGAGCCGCGACGCCAGCGCGGCGACGCGCGCCGCGGCCTCGACGAATGGCGCGGGGCCGGTAAGCTGCGAGCCAATGTGGCAGCCGATGCCGCGGACCTCGACGTTTGGCAATTGCGCGGCTTTGGCGTACAAGCGCTCCGCGTCGTCGTGCGGCACCCCGAACTTGTTTTGTCTCAGACCGGTCGAGATGTAGGGGTGCGTTCTGCCATCGACGTCGGGATTGACCCGGAATGCCACCGGCGCCCGCCTGCCGAGGCGGCCGGCGAGTGCATTGACTCGCTCGAGTTCGGGCTCAGACTCTAGGTTGATACACCGTACTCCGGCCTGCAGTGCCTGCTCGATCTCGATCTCCGTTTTGCCCACTCCGGAGAACAGCGTCTTGCCCGGGTCTCCCCCTGCGGCCAGGACACGCGCCAACTCTCCGCCGGAAACGATGTCGAAGCCCGCGCCGAGCCTAGTCATGAGCGCGAGCACCGCGAGATTCGGATTTGCTTTGACCGAGTAGCAGATGAGCGCGTCGCGTCCGGCAAGCGCGCTCGAATAGCTCGCGTAAGCCAGCTCGATCGCGGCTCGGGAGTAGACGTAGCACGGGGTGCCGAAGCGCTGCGCAAGCTCATCGAGCGGCAACTGTTCGGCGCAAAGCGTGCCGTTGCGTTGGGCGAAGGCCACGCGGGCGGCTAGTTCTTATCGGGCGCGCCGCTGCCGCGTTCGGTGTCCGCCGGATAGGGCACCGGCTTGTAGGGCTGGGCCTTGCGCGGCTTGACGCCGGGCGGAGGATTGTCGCGAAAATACAGGTCGCCCCTCTGTCCGCAGCCGGCGACGACCGCGAGAGCGGTGCTCACGGCGAGGAGAAAGGCGGAACGCATCGCGTCGCGGCAGGTAAAATATGAATGTTATCACGCACTGTCTCACCCCCATGACGGACTCGGAATTCGAGGCGCTCGCGGACGCTGCGCTGGGCCGTATCGAGCAATCCATCGAAGCGACCGAACTCGATGTCGACCTGCAATCCAAGGCGGGCGGTATGCTGGAAGTCGAATTCCACAACGGCAGCAAGATGGTCGTCAATCGCCACGGCGCGGCGCGAGAGATCTGGGTCGCGGCGAAATCCGGAGGCTTCCATTTTCGCTGGGACGGCTCGGCATGGCGCGACACGCGCGACGGCAGCGAATTGTTCGCCGCCCTGTCCAGGCTCGTATCCGCCCAGAGCGGGCAGGGGGTTGTGCTGCGCGGTTGACGCGGCAGCCTTGCCGCTTTGACCGGCGCTAATCCATAGGTTGCGCCGCCGGCGCGGTCTGGAGCGGCGCGGGCACCGGCGCCTGCTGCGGTGCGCCGGACGGTGGCGCCTGAGGCGCGCCCGTCGGCCCCGCCGGCGTCGTCGCGGCGGGCTCGGCCGGGACGTTTTCCTGATAGAAATACTCCGGCACCGGCTTGTCGTCGGGGATCGTCGGATCCGGCTCGGTTTCCACCAGCACTACGCCGGGCGGAGGCGTGAGTGCCATCTCGGGCACGCCCTTCAGCGCCTTTTCCATGAAGTCCATCCAGATCGGCAGCGCGACGGACGCGCCCGTCTGGTTGCGGCCGAGTGTCTTCGGTTGGTCGAACCCGGCCCACGTTATGCCGACCAACGTCGGCTGGAAGCCGCAGAACCAGGCATCTACGAACTCGTTGGTGGTTCCGGTCTTGCCGGCGATGTCGTGCCGTCCCAGCCGCGCGGCGCGCGCGGCGGTGCCGTAGCGGGTAACGTCCTGCAGCATGCTGTCGATGAGAAAGGCGTTCCTCGCATCGATGACGCGCAAGCCGTCGTCGCCCGCGTGCTGCGGATGAGCCACGCCGAGCGGATTACCGCGGTCGTCGACGATCTTTTCGATGAAATAGGGCTGCAGCAGGTAACCGCCATTTGCGAACACCGAGTAGGCGCGCGCCATTTGCCAGGGCGTAACCGACCCGGCGCCCAGCGCCATCGTGAGATAAGGCGGGTGCTTGTCCGCATCGAAGCCGAAGCGCGTGATGTAATCCTGCGCATATTTGGTGCCGATTGCTTGCAGGATGCGGATCGACACCATGTTTTTCGACTTGGCGAGAGCTGCGCGCATGCGCATCGGCCCCTCGAATTTGCCGTCATAGTTGTTCGGCTCCCAAGGCTGGCCGCCGGTGACCTCGGGATCGATCACGATCGGTTCGTCCGCGATCACGGTAGCCGGAGTGAAGCCTTTTTCCAGTGCAGCGGAGTAGATGAACGGCTTGAACGACGAGCCCGGTTGACGCCACGCCTGGGTAACATGGTTGTACTTGTTGCGAAAGAAGTCGAATCCGCCCACTAGCGCCCGCACGGCTCCGTCTTGCGGATCGATGGCGATGAATGCTCCCTCGATCTCGGGCAGCTGAACGATTTCCCAGCGCTTGCCGCCCACTTGCTTGACACGCACGATTGCGCCCCGCTGGATGCGCATCCTCGGCGGCGCCGAGGAACGGAGCGAGGATGCTGCGAACTTCAGCCCTTCACCCGTGATCGGGATCGTGTCACCGTTACGCAACGCGACTTCGACCTTGCGCGGCGACGCCGAGAGCACGACGGCCGCGAGCACGTCGTCGCTGTCCGCATGATCCGAGAGCACCTCGTCGTAATCCTCGTCTCGCGGCGCCTCGGGCAGCGAGACGAATCCCTCCGGCCCGCGGTAGCCGTGTCGGCGGTCGTAATTCTCGAGACCTCGACGCAGCGCGGCATAGGCGGCCTCCTGATCGGCCATGCGGATCGTGGTATAGACCCTAAACCCCTTGGTGTAGGCGTCCTCCGGATACTGCTCGCGGACCGCCTGGCGCACCATCTCCGCAACGTACTCGGCATGCACTGAATATTCGCTCGTTTCGCGGTGCGTGCGCACCGGCGCGGCGACTGCCTGCGCATACTGCACGTCGTCGATGTAGCCCAACTCTCGCATGCGGTGCAGCACGTATTGCTGCCGCCTTTTGGCGCGCTGCGGGCTGGCGATCGGGTTATAGCTCGAAGGCGCTTTCGGCAATCCGGCCAGCATAGCGGCTTCCCCAAGGGTAAGTTGGTCGAGCGACTTGCCGAAATACGTCTGCGCGGCGGCCGCGAAGCCGTAGGCGCGCTGACCCAGGTAAATCTGGTTGACGTACAACTCGAGGATCTGGTCCTTGGAGAGGCTGTGTTCGATCTTGAATGCCAGCAGCGCCTCGTACAGCTTGCGGGTGAAGGTCTTTTCCGAGGAGAGGAAGAAGTTGCGCGCCACCTGCATGGTTATCGTGCTCGCGCCCTGTCGCTTGCCGCCCGCAACGAGGTTTGAATACGCGGCCCGCAGGACGCCGACGTAGTCGATGCCGGCGTGCTGGTAGAAGCGTTCGTCCTCGGCCGAAATGATCGCCTCTTTGAGAAACTTCGGGACCTCGCTGATCGAGATGACCGAACGACGTTCCTCGCCGAACTCGCCGATCAGGGCCCCGTCCTCGGTGTAGATTCGCAGCGGTACCTTCGGCTGATAATCGGTGAGCGAATCAAGCGACGGCAGGTTCGGATAGGCGAGCGCAGCCACCAACGCAGCGACTGCCAGAGCGACTGCCAGAACGCCCACCAGCAGCGCCAGCGGAAAGGTCAAAAAACGATGCCACATCAAGGGAGTTAGGGCGGGCGAAGAGGGTCAAGCCCTCGATGGCGAAAGGGGGGCATTATAGGGGGTCCGCCCGTGTGGAAAATTTACTAGACACTGAATAGAGTTGTTGCTAGCATTTAACGCGATTTCTACGTATTGCGCCTAAGCGGCCGGTACGCAAAGGAAAATAACGATGGAACTCGACATTTTCAAGCCTAAGGCGCTGCCGGTGTTCGGGCTGGATATCAGCTCGTCGTCGGTCAAAATGATCGAGATTGTGGATGCGGGCAAGGGCGTGTATCGAGTCGAACGCTACGCCATCGAACCCCTGCCGCGCGAGGCCGTAGTGGACGGCAACATAAACAACCTCGAAGCGGTCGCCGAATCGGTCAAGCGCGCGCATAAGCGCCTTGCGACCCGGACCAAGCACGTGGCGATGGCCGTGCCTTCGGGCGCGGTCATCACCAAGAAGATCATCGTCCAGGCTGGACTGCGCGAGGACGAGCTCGAGATCCAGGTAGAAACGGAGGCAAACCAGTACATTCCCTTCGCACTTGACGAGGTGAACCTCGACTTCCAGCTTGTCGGCCCGGCGCCTTCCAACCCCGAAGAGGAGGAGGTTCTGATCGCGGCCACGCGCAAGGAGAAAGTTGAGGATCGCGTCGCGGTGGCCGAATCCGCGGGACTGAGGGCGCTGGTGATGGACGTCGAATCGTATGCGCAGCAAAGCGCACTCGCGCTGGTGGTGCAGCAGCTGCCGAACGGTGGCAAGGACCAGAACATCGCCGTGGTCGACATCGGCGCCAACGTGATGAACGTCACCGTCCTGCGTAACGATCAGTCGGTTTATACCCGCGAACAGGCGTTCGGCGGCAACCAGCTGACCCAGGACATCGTAAGTCGCTACGGCATGAGCGTCGAAGAAGCGGAAAACGCGAAACGCTCGGGGGGGTTGCCGGACGACTATGAAACGGAGGTGCTGCGGCCCTTCATGGACAATCTTTCCATGGAAGTTCAGCGCGCCCTGCAGTTCTTCTTCACTTCTACGCAGTACAACGCGGTCGACCAAATCCTTCTGGCGGGCGGGTCCGCGGTGATTCCGGGTCTCGACGAAGCGGTGAATACGCGCACGCAGGTGCCTACCATGGTGGCGAACCCGTTCGCCGCAATGCAGACGTCGTCGCGTATTCAACTCAAACGCCTGATGGTCGACGCACCGTCGTTGATCATCGCATGCGGACTCGCCATGCGGAGGTTCGACCCGGTATGACGATTCGCATCAATCTACTTCCGCATCGTGACGAGCGCCGCAAGCGCGCACGGACGCATTTCGCTGTCGTGGCAGGAATGACCGCGATCCTCGGCGTCGTAATCTGGGGCGCGGGACACGTGCTCAATGCGAATCGCGTAGCTGCGCAGCAGGATCGCAACACGTTCCTGAAGGGAGAAATCGCGAGGCTCGACAAGCAGATTGCGGACATCAAGAAGCTCAAGGACGAAATTCAGGCTCTGCTCGCACGCAAGCAAGTCATTGAAACGCTTCAAGCGGACCGCGCTCAGACCGTGCATCTGCTCGATCAGCTGGTGCGCCAGATGCCCGAGGGCGTCTATCTCAAGAGCGTCAAACAGAAAGGCCTATCCGTACACCTGGACGGCTACTCGCAGTCCAATGCCCGGGTCTCGACCCTCATGCGCAACATCGAATCCTCGCCGTGGCTCGAAAAGCCTGAGCTGGTCCAGATCAAAGCTACTCGAGTAGACAACAAGCGCCTCTCGGAGTTCAGCCTCAACCTGTCGCTCAGGCCGCTCAAGCCCGAAGAGGAATCCAAGGGCGGCAAGAAGCCGGCGAAGAAGGGCTGAGCCATGGCAATCGACTTCAACAAGATCGTCGAAGATTTCCGGCGCCTCAACTGGCGCGACCCCGGCACCTGGCCCGTATTGCCGAAACTTGCCGTGCTGCTGGGCATCCTCGTGGCGATCCCGGTGGCTGCCTATTTCGTCGACTGGCAGGGGCAGCTCGACGAGTTGGGGCGCGGCAGGCAGGAAGAATCGAAGCTGAAGGACGCTTACGTCATCAAGAAGCGCCAGTCGGTGAACCTCGACCTCTACCAGCAGCAACTACGCGAGATCGACACCCAGTTCGGCGCCTTGCTGCGCCAGCTACCCAACAAGTCTCAGATGGACGCGCTGCTGGTCGACATCAACCAGGCGGGCCTGGGGCGAGGCCTGCAGTTCGAGCTGTTCAAGCCGGCCGCCGCGGAAATCATGAAGGAGTTTTACGCCGAGCTTCCGATCCAGGTGAAGGTCGACGGCACCTACCACGATATGGGTGCATTCGCGAGTGACGTCGGACAGCTGTCGCGTATCGTCACCCTTAACGACGTCTCCATCTCGGCGGCGAAGGACGGCACCCTGCAAATGGAGGCTGTGGCGCGGACTTTCCGCTACCTGGACGAAGATGAAATCGCCGCTCAGCGCAAAGCCCAGCAGGCCGCCAAGAGAGGCGGCCGGCGATGAGAAAGTACCTTGTTTTGGCCGCCGTTTTGCTTCTCGCAGGTTGCGGCAGCGACGAGCACAGCGACCTGCGACTGGAGTTGAGCGCGTTGACCAAAGGGCTGCGCGGACACGTGAACCCGCTGCCCCAGGTCAAACCTTATGAGCCTGTGCCTTACACGGCGGAAGATCTGGTCGATCCATTCCGACCGGACCGCATCATCATCGCGCAGCCCGGGAAGGGCGTCGGAGGAACGCCGGGGCCGGACGTGAACCGGCCCAAGGAGCCTCTCGAGGCATTTCCGCTCGAATCGATCCAGATGGTCGGCACCATCACTCAAGGCAAGCAAACCTTCGGCCTGGTAAAGGCCGGCGCAAATCTATACCGGGTCGGGCAAGGCAACTACATGGGCCAGAATTTCGGCGTTATCACCTCGATCGACGAAAGCGAAATCAAACTGACCGAACTGGTCCAGGATGGTAGCGGCGAGTGGGTGCAACGCTCTAGCGCGCTGCAATTGCAGGAGGTAAGTAAACGATGAAAAAGCTAAACGCTCTCTATGCGCTCGCGCTGTGGCTCGCGGGAGCGGGCGCTGCCATTGCCCAGGTCAACAGCATCGAGGCTTTCAACGTCTTGCAGCAGGACACCAAGACAATCGTGCGCGTGACGACCAAGGAGGCGTTGAAGAGCGTTCCGCCGAACTTCGCCATTACCTCCCCCGCGCGCATCGCTTTCGACTTTCCGAACACACTCAACGCGCTCGGACGTGCCAGCCAGGATGTCGGCCAGGGTGCGCTTCGCAGCATGAACTTGGTGCAGGGCGCCGGCCGCACCAGGATGGTCCTCAATCTCAGCCGTCCCGTGCCGCATGAAGCTACCATCGAAGGCCGCGATCTCGTCATCACGCTCTCGGCGCCCGCGGTGGCTCAAGGCGTCGAGGGGGCGCACTTTGCCGAAGGCAAGGCCGACGTCACTCACGCGGTACGCAACATCGATTTTCGCCGCGGCGCGTCGGGCGCAGGCCGGGTAGTAGTGGATCTCTCGGATTCTTCTACCGGGATCGACATCCGCCAGCAGGGCCAGAGCATCGTAGTCGATTTCCTCAAGACCTCGCTGCCGGAGAACCTGCGCAAGCGATTTGACGTCAACGACTTCGCGACGCCGGTGCAGACCATTAGCGCATACCAACAGGGTGACAACGTGCGCATGGTCATCGAACCCAAGGGGCAGTGGGAACACAACGCCTATCAGTCGGACAACCAGTTTGTCGTCGAGGTCAAGCCGGTCACCGACACCTCCAAGCTCCCAGTGCAGGGGAAGTACACGGGAGAAAAGCTGTCGCTCAATTTCCAAAACGTCGAGGTCAGGGCGGTGCTGAATGTGATTGCCGACTTCACCGACCTCAACATCATCACCAGCGATTCGGTGACCGGCAACATCACGCTGCGCCTGAAGGACGTTCCGTGGGATCAGGCCCTGGACATCATCCTGCAGACGCGCGGTCTCGACATGCGCAAGAATGGCAACGTGATCTGGATCGCACCGCGCGACGAACTCGCCACGCGCGAGAAGCTCGCGCTCGAGGCGGCGCAGCAGATCAACGATCTGGAGCAGACGCGCACCGAGTCGTTCCAGATGAACTACCAGAAGGCAGTCGATGTACAGAAGCTCCTCTCCGAACCGAACCAGCGCATTCTGTCAAAGCGCGGCAGCGTGGTCGTCGATGCGCGCACGAACATGCTGTTCGTGCAGGACACGCCGAGCCGGCTTGAGGAAGTGCGCAAACTGATCGCCAAGATCGACGTACCCGTGCGTCAAGTCATGATCGAGGCGCGCATCGTTGAAGCAAACGACACGTTCAGCAAGAACCTCGGCGCGCGGCTTGGCTATCACGACAATCTGGCAACTGGCGGGCACAACTTTCTTGGTCAGAACAACACTCAATACACCTTCGGTGGAGGGTTGGCCGACACCGGCTTCCACACAGGGCAAACGACAACGACGCCCGACTTCCTCAACAATTCGACGAACGTAAACCTACCGGCAACGGGCCTGAATTCCTTCAGCGCGGGACAGTTCTCGTTCCTGCTGTTCAACAACGCGATGACGAGATTCCTGAATCTCGAAATCAGCGCGCTGGAGGCGGATGGCAAAGGCAAGGTGGTTTCGAGTCCTCGAGTGCTGACCGCCGACCAAGTCGAGGCGGTGATCGAGCAGGGTACGGAGATTCCCTACCAGCAGGCGACCTCTTCCGGCGCGACGGCGGTCTCGTTCCGCAAGGCCAACCTGTCGCTCAAGGTCAAGCCGCAGATCACGCCTGATGGCAACGTGATCATGACGCTCGACGTCAACAAGGACCAGCCGGGAATCACCACGCCTGCTGGCGTGCAAATCAACACCAAGCACGTCAAGACCGAAGTGCTGGTGGAAAACGGCGGCACCGTGGTCATTGGAGGCATCTACGAGCAGAGCGACCGCACCGACATTACGAAGGTGCCGTTGTTCGGCGACCTGCCGTTCGTCGGCTGGATGTTCAAGAACAACCAGACCGCGACGAGCAAGACCGAGCTGCTGGTGTTTATCACGCCCAAGATTGTGAACGAGCGCCTCACCGTTCGCTGATTTGCCGCGTCTCCTCTGGACGTTACGGCCGGGCCCTCCCGGCCGTTTTCTTTTTCTGTGCCGCCTTACAGCTACAATAGATCCGTGAAACAGGGCGGCAATATCTATCTCGTTGGCATGATGGGCGCGGGCAAGACGACCGTAGGAAAGCTTATTGCCAAGCGCCTGAAACGCCGCTTCGTGGATTCCGACCACGAAATCGAGCGACGCTGCGGTGTGCGCATTCCGGTGATCTTCGATATCGAGGGCGAGCACGGATTCCGCACGCGGGAGGAGCAAGCCATCGTGGAGTTGGCGGCGCTTGAGGGCGTGGTGCTCGCGACCGGAGGCGGCGTCGTGCTGTCCACGGAAAACCGGCGCCAGCTCGCCTCGCGCGGCACCACGGTTTATCTCCATGCGCGGCCCGAGGACCTTTACCGGCGTCTGCGACACGACAAGAATCGGCCGCTGCTCGACACCCCAGATCCGGCGCAGCGCCTCCAGGAGCTGTACGTGCAGCGGGACCCGCTCTATCGTCAGGTCGCGGACATAGTGCTGGAGACGGGCACGCAATCCGTTCAGGCGCTCGCTCGCGACCTGTTGGCGAAGATCGAGGAAAGATGCAAAGTCTCCGCGTAGAGCTCGGCGAGCGTGCGTACCCGATCCACGTAGGCGCCGGGATTTTGGATGATTCGTCGTTGTACGCTGCCGAACTGGTAGCGGGGCGCGCCGCGATAGTGACCAACACTGTCGTGGCGCCGCTGTACCTCGAGCGCATGCGGCGCGCGCTGGCCGCTGCGAAGATTGATGTGGTCGAGATCGTGATCGCAGACGGAGAGCAGGCGAAGGACTGGCGCACCCTCGACGGGGTCTTCGACGCGCTAGTTGCGGCGCGCTGCGACCGGCAGACGCCGATCATCGCACTCGGCGGAGGAGTGGTCGGCGATCTCGCGGGATTCGCGGCCGCGGTGTATCAACGCGGCGTACCCTTCGTCCAGGTGCCAACCACGCTGCTCGCGCAGGTCGATTCCTCGGTTGGCGGCAAGACCGCGCTAAACCATACTCGCGGAAAGAACATGATTGGCGCTTTCTACCAGCCTCTGCTGGTCGTATCCGATGTCGCAACGCTCGCGACGCTGCCGCCGCGCGAGCTGCGCGCCGGCTTGGCCGAAGTCATCAAGCACGGGTTCGCGCTGGACGGCGCGTTCGCCGAGTGGATCGAGGCGAACATCGAGCGCCTGGTGGGCGGGGATGCGGATGCGCTCGCCCACGCGGTAAGACGATCCTGCGAACTGAAGGCGGCAGTGGTTGCCGAGGACGAGCGCGAAAGCGGCCGGCGAGCCGTGCTCAACTTCGGCCACACGTTCGCCCATGCGATCGAAACCGGCATGGGTTACGGCAAATGGCTGCATGGCGAGGCGGTCGCGGCCGGCATGGTGATGGCGGCGGAGCTGTCCGCACGCGCCGGCCTGATCGACGAGCGCGACGTACAGCGAGTGCGCGAGCTAATCTCCCGCGCCGGGCTGCCGGTCGCGGGTCCTGCCGAGCTGCGGCTCGAGCGCTACCTCGAGCTGATGGCGGTCGACAAGAAGGTCGCGCATGGGCAAGTCCGTTTCGTGTTGCTCGATCACATTGGCGGTGCGGTGCTGTGCGCCGATCCGGGCCAGCGGCTGGTGCGGGAAGCGATCACTGCGGCTGCTGCTGCTGCTGCGGCAACGCACTAGCGGCGCCGTCGCGCCAAAGCCTTGTAGCAGCTAGCCCAAAAAGGTATATTTCCCAGTTCGCCCGGCGTTTTTGTGCGCAGCGGCGAAAATTTATAAGCTACTTTGTATTCAAAGGCTTGAACCTGGACAAGCGAATGTTACCTGACGCCCAAGGCTTGTACGACCCGAAACACGAACACGACGCCTGTGGCGTGGGGTTCGTCGCCCACATCAAGGGCAAGAAGTCGCACGCCCTGATCGGACAGGGTCTGACTGTCTTGCGCAACCTGACCCACCGCGGTGCAGTCGGCGCGGACCCCAAGGCCTCCGACGGCGCGGGCATCCTGGTCCAGCTCCCGGACAAGCTGTTCCGGGAGGATATGGCGAAGCAAGGCCTCAAGCTGCCGCCTTTCGGTCAGTACGGCGTTGGCATGGTGTTCCTGCCGCGGGAGCCCGCAAGCCGCCTCGCCTGCGAGTACGAAATCGAGCGCGCCATCAAGGACGAGGGCCAGCTGCTGCTTGGCTGGCGCGACGTTCCGGTCGATGGGTCCGATCTGGGCGAGTCGGTCAAACAGGTGGAGCCCACGATTCGCCAAGTGTTCGTCGGGCGCGGCAGGGGCGTCACGGTCACCGACGCGCTGGAGCGCAAGCTCTATATCATTCGCAAGAGCGCGGGCCACGCGATCCAGGCGCTCAACCTCGCGCACGGCAAGGAGTATTACGTTCCCTCCATGTCGGCGCGGACGATCGTCTACAAGGGCATGCTGCTTCCGCACCAGGTCGGAGAGTACTACCTCGACCTCAAGGACTCGCGCATGGAGTCGGCCTTGGCGCTCGTGCACCAGCGCTTTTCGACCAACACCTTCCCCAGCTGGGACCTGTCACACCCGTTCCGCATGATCGCGCATAACGGCGAGATCAATACGCTGCGTGGCAACGTCAACTGGATCCGCGCGCGGCAGGGCGCAATATCCAGCCCGATTCTCGGCAACGACCTGGGCAAGATCTGGCCCCTCATCTATGACGGCCAGTCGGACTCGGCGTCGTTCGACAACGCGCTAGAGCTGCTGGTCATGGCAGGCTATTCGGTCGCGCACGCGATGATGATGATGATCCCCGAGGCCTGGGAAAACCACGCTCTCATGGACCCCAGCCGGCGCGCCTTCTACGAGTATCACGCCGCGATGATGGAGCCCTGGGACGGGCCGGCCTCGATCGCGTTTACCGACGGCCGCCAGATCGGCGCCACGCTGGACCGTAATGGCCTGCGGCCCTCGCGCTACGTGGTCACCGACGACAATCTGGTGATTATGGCCTCCGAAGTCGGCGTGCTGCCGATGCCGGAGGAGCATATCGTCAAGAAATGGCGCCTGCAGCCTGGCAAGATGTTTCTGGTCGACCTCGAGAGAGGTCGCATCATCGACGACAAGGAGCTTAAGGAGTCGCTCGCGTCGGCCAAGCCCTACGCGGAATGGATCGAACGCATCCGGATCAAGCTCGACGATTTGCCTGCACCGAAGGAAAAGCGCGACCCTGCGCGCGCCAGCCTGCTGGATCGCCAGCAGGCGTTCGGCTATACGCAGGAGGATCTCAAGTTTCAGATGATTCCCATGGCCGAGCAGGCCCAAGAGCCGGTGGGCTCGATGGGCAACGACTCGCCGCTCGCCGTGCTGTCGAACAGGAACAAGACCCTCTATCAGTACTTCAAGCAGTTATTCGCGCAGGTCACGAATCCGCCGATCGACCCGATCCGCGAGGAGCTGGTGATGTCGCTGGTTTCGTTTATCGGGCCCAAGCCGAACCTGCTCGGGATCGACGAGATGAATCCGCCATTGCGGCTCGAAGTGTCGCAGCCGGTGCTCGACTTCGAGCAGATGGAGACCATCCGCCACATCGAGAATTACACCGATGGCAAGTTCAAGTCCTGCGAGCTCGACATCACCTATCCCCTGGCCTGGGGCAAGGAGGCGATCGAGGCGCGCCTCGCCTCCTTGCGCGCACAGGCCGAGGACGCGGTGCGCGCCGGCACCTCGATCATCATCCTGTCGGACCGCAGAGTGGACCGCGACAACGCGGCCATCCCTGCGCTGCTCGCCCTGTCGGCAATCCACCAGCACCTGGTCGGCAAGGGACTGCGCACATCTACCGGTCTGGTGGTCGAGACCGGGTCGGCGCGCGAAGTGCACCATTTCGCGCTGCTCGGGGGCTACGGCGCCGAAGCCGTGCATCCCTATCTCGCGTTCGAGAGCCTGATCGAGCTCGCCGGGCAGGGGCGCCTCGCCCAGGGGATAGACGCGCAAAAGGCGTGCAAGCACTTCATCAAGGCGGTCGGCAAGGGCCTGGCGAAGGTCATGTCCAAGATGGGCATTTCCACCTACATGTCCTATACCGGGGCGCAGATCTTCGAAGCGGTCGGCCTGTCGCGTGCGCTGGTCGACAAGTATTTCAACGGGACCACATCTTCGGTCGAGGGAATCGGTATTTTCGAAGTGGCAGAAGAGGCCATTCGGATTCATCGCGCCGCGTTCGACGAGGAAGACCCTGTGCTCAGGAACGCGCTGGATGCGGGCGGCGAGTACGCCTGGCGCGTGCGCGGGGAAGAGCATATGTGGACCCCGGACGCGATTGCGAAGCTGCAGCACGCGACGCGCCACAATTCGTACTCGACCTACAGGGAGTACGCGAGCATTATCAACGACCAGTCGAAGCGCCACATGACGTTCCGCGGGTTGTTCGAATTCCGTTTCGACCGCGCCCAGCCGGTTCCGATCGAAGAGGTTGAGCCCGCCGCCGAGATCGTCAAGCGGTTCTCGACCGGCGCCATGTCGCTCGGTTCGATCTCCACCGAGGCGCACACCACGCTTGCGGTGGCGATGAACCGCATCGGCGGCAAGTCGAACACGGGCGAAGGCGGCGAGGACCGGCGCCGCTACGCACCGGTCAAGCTGGGCGAAACGCTCGCCTCGCGCCTCGGCAAGGGCCGGGTCGAGGCCGACATCGCGCTCAAGGAAGGCGATTCGCTCAAGTCCAAGATCAAGCAGGTTGCGTCCGGGCGCTTCGGCGTCACCGCCGAGTACCTGGCGTCGGCCGAGCAGATCCAGATCAAGATGGCGCAAGGCGCTAAGCCGGGCGAGGGCGGACAGCTGCCGGGACGCAAGGTTTCCGAGTACATCGCGGAGCTGCGTTTTTCGACGCCCGGCGTCGAGCTGATATCACCGCCGCCGCACCACGACATCTATTCGATCGAGGATCTCGCGCAACTGATTCATGATCTCAAGAACGCGAATCCGGCGGCCTCGATCAGCGTCAAGCTCGTGTCAGAAGTTGGCGTGGGCACGGTGGCGGCGGGCGTAGCGAAGGCCAAGTCCGACCACGTGACCATTTCCGGCCACGACGGCGGCACCGGCGCCTCGCCGTGGTCGTCGATCAAGCATGCCGGCACGCCGTGGGAACTGGGCCTTGCCGAAACGCAGCAGACGCTGGTGCTCAACCAGCTGCGCGGCCGCATTGCGGTTCAGGTAGATGGGCAGATCAAGACCGGTCGCGACGTGGTGATCGGCGCCATGCTCGGAGCCGACGAGTTCGGCTTCGCCACCGCGCCGCTGGTGGTCCAGGGCTGCATCATGATGCGCAAGTGCCATCTCAACACTTGCCCGGTCGGTGTCGCGACCCAGGATCCGGTGCTGCGCAAGAAGTTTTCCGGCAAGCCGGAGTACGTGGTGAACTTCTTCTTCTACGTTGCGGAGGAAGTGCGCGAGCTGATGGCGAGCCTTGGCATCCACAAGTTCGACGACCTGATCGGCCGCACGGCACTGCTCGACATGCGCAAGGGAATCGACCACTGGAAGGCGAGGGGACTCGACTTCTCGAGGGTGTTTTACATGCCGAACATGCCGCAGGACGTGGCGCGCTTCCACAGCGAAGCTCAGGATCACGGACTGGACAGAGCGCTAGATAACCGCCTGATCGAGCTGGCGCAGCCCGCGATCGAGCGCGGCGAGGCGGTCTCGATCGACATGCCGATCCGGAACATCAACCGCACGGTCGGCACCATGCTGTCGTCCGAGATTGCGCGCCGCTACGGGCACGACGGCCTGCCCGACGACACCATTCACGTGCGTCTGGCGGGGTCCGCCGGCCAGAGCTTCGGTGCTTTCCTGGCTCAGGGCGTGACGCTCGATCTTATCGGTGACACGAACGACTACTGCGGCAAGGGACTGTCGGGCGGACGCATCAGCGTGCAGCCGTCCCCCAAATTCCGTGGCGACCCGGCACTCAACATCATCACCGGCAATGTCGTGCTGTACGGCGCAATTGCGGGAGAGGCCTACTTCCGCGGCGTGGCAGGCGAGCGCTTCGCGGTGCGCAACTCCGGCGCGCACGCCGTGGTGCAAGGCGTTGGGGATCACGGCTGCGAGTACATGACCGGTGGAACTGTCGTGGTGCTGGGCGCGACCGGGCGCAACTTCGCCGCCGGCATGTCGGGCGGCATCGCTTACGTCCTGGATGTCGACGGCGCGTTCGTCAATCACTGCAATCCCGCCATGGTCGAGCTCGAGCCGGTGCTGTCGGAATCCGAGCAACAGGCCAAGCTGAGCCCGAATCTGTGGCATCTCGGCCGAGCGGACGAAGTGATCCTCAAGCAGATGCTCGAGAAGCACGTTCGCTACACGGGCAGTAGCAAGGCGCAGGAGATTCTCGACGGCTGGCCGTCGTACCGTCCGCGCTTCGTGAAGGTGTTCCCGCGCGAGTACCGGCGGGCGCTGGGCGAGCTCGCGGCGGCTCACAAGAAAGCGGCGGCGTAGATGGGAAAGGTCACCGGTTTTCTGGAGTATCAGCGCCTGCAGGAAGCAAGCGAGGACAAGGAGTCGCGCAAGAAGCATTACCGCGAATTCATCCTGCACCTGAGCGACGACGAGGCAAAGGTCCAGGGCGCGCGCTGCATGGATTGCGGCATTCCGTTCTGCATGTCCGGCTGCCCGGTCGACAACATCATTCCGGACTTCAACGACCTCGTGTATCGCCAGGACTGGAAGGCGGCGATCCAATCGCTTCACTCGACCAACAACTTCCCCGAGTTCACCGGTCGGGTCTGTCCTGCGCCGTGCGAGGAGGCTTGCACGCTGCGCATCAATGACGATGCGGTCGGGATCAAGTCGATCGAGCACGCGATTATCGACAAGGCTTGGGAAGAGGGCTGGGTCGGGCCGCAGCCGCCGTCGCACAAGACCGGCAAGCGCGTCGCAGTCGTCGGCTCGGGGCCGGCGGGCCTCGCCTGCGCCCAGCAGCTGGCGCGCGCCGGGCACGGCGTCGTGGTGTTCGAGAAGAACGATCGCGTCGGCGGACTGCTGCGCTACGGCATTCCGGATTTCAAGATGGAGAAATGGCTCGTCGACCGCAGGCTCGGGCAGATGGAAGCAGAGGGGGTCGAGTTCCGCGTAAATCACGTGGTCGGCCAGGCGCCGGTCGGGGCGGGCAACAAGCAGGCGAAGCCGGTCAGCCCGAAGAAGCTGCTGGCGGAATTCGACGCGGTGGTGCTCTCCGGCGGCGCCGAGCTGCCGCGCGACCTGCCTGTCTCCGGGCGCGAGCTCGACGGCATCCACTTTGCGATGGATTTTCTGCCGCTGCAGAATCGGCGCGTAGCCGGAGACAAGAACGTCGAGGATTTGTGGGCGAGCGGTAAACACGTGGTCGTAATCGGCGGCGGCGATACGGGCTCGGACTGCGTCGGCACCTCCAACCGCCACGGCGCCGCATCGGTAACCCAGTTCGAGCTGCTACCGATGCCTCCCGATCTCGATCGCAATCCGGTCTGGCCATACTGGCCGCAGCGGCTGAGGACCTCGTCGTCGCACGAGGAGGGCGCCGAGCGCGACTGGTCGATAGGCACCAAGGAATTCATCGGCGAGGACGGAAAGATCAAGGCCATCAAGGCGGTACGCCTGGAGTGGAAGGACGGCAAGATGAGCGAGCTGCCGGGCAGCGAGTTCGTGCTGCCCGCGGACCTGGTATTGCTCGCAATGGGCTTCGTGTCGCCGGTGCAGGCTGTGCTCGATGCGTTCGGCGTGGAGAAGGACCCGCGCGGCAACGCCAAAGCCACGACCGACGGCGAGGCCTGCTATCTGACCAGCGTGCCGAAGGTGTTTGCCGCCGGCGACATGCGCCGCGGCCAGTCGCTGGTGGTGTGGGCGATTCGAGAAGGGCGTCAGTGCGCCCGCTCGGTCGACGAATTCCTGATGGGTTTTTCCGAGTTGCCGAGATGACGCGCTGCGCCCGTCCGCGCGGCTCGGTGTACGAAGGCAAGTAGCTTCCACTCGACGCGAAAGTCCGCGGATCGCCCCCTAGCACTCCGCTTCCATGCCCCTTTCCATCATCGTGCTCGCGGCAGGCCAAGGCAAGCGCATGCACTCTTCGCTGCCAAAGGTGCTGCACCGCCTGGCCGGGCGTTCGCTGCTCGCGCACGTGCTGCAGGCCGCCCGCGCGCTCGATCCGGCGCGTACCGTAGTGGTCCATGGCCACGGCGGCGTCGATGTCAGATCCGCCTTCGCCGACACCGGCGTGACATGGGTGGAACAGGCGGCGCAGCAGGGCACCGGGCACGCGGTCGCGCAGGCGCTGCCAGAGATTCCGCCGGGCGACGACGTGCTGATCCTATACGGCGACGTGCCATTGATCGCGGTCGACACCTTGAGACAGCTGGTGCAGGTGGCGCGCGGCGGGCTTGCGATACTCACCGCGGATGCACCGGACCCGAGCGGCTACGGCCGCGTGGTGCGCGGCGCGCAGGGCGAGGTGCTGCGTGTGGTCGAACAGCGCGATGCGACGGCGACGGAGCTCGACCTGCGCGAGGTGAACGCGGGCTTTCTCTGCGCGCCGGCCAAGCGGCTCGGCAAATGGTTGGGGGACGTTCGCAACCACAATGCACAGAAGGAGTACTACCTCACCGACGTGGTAGGCCTCGCGGTGCACGACGGCGTCGCGGTGGCGGCGGTGAAGGCGCGCGTCTGGGCCGAGGTCGCTGGGGTGAATTCCAAGCGCGAGCTGGCCGCGCTCGAGCGCGAGGTCCAGCGCCGCGAAGCCGGGCGCCTGCTCGAGGCCGGCGTAACGCTCGCGGATTCCGCGCGCATCGACGTGCGCGGCAGCCTGGAGTGCGGGCGCGACGTCGTACTTGACGTGAACTGCCTGTTCGAAGGGCAGGTACGGCTTGGAGACGGGGTACGCGTCGGGCCAAACTGCGTGCTGCGCAACGTGACCATCGCCGCTGAAACCGAGGTGCTCGCCTTTTCGATGCTGGAGGACGCCGAGGTCGGCGCACGCTGCCGCGTCGGGCCCTACGCGCGGCTGCGTCCGGGCGCAAGCCTCGGCGAGGGCGTGCACATCGGCAACTTCGTCGAAGTGAAGGCGAGCCGCTTCGGCGCCGGCTCCAAGGCCAATCACCTCGCGTACATCGGGGACTCGGAGGTCGGCGCGCGGGTCAATATCGGCGCGGGAGCCATTACCTGCAACTATGACGGCGCGGCCAAGCACCGAACCGTGATCGAGGACGACTGCTTCATCGGTTCGGATGCGACCCTGGTGGCGCCCATCAGGATCGCCAAAGGCTCGTACATCGGCGCCGGCTCGACCATCAGCAAGGACACCCCGGCAGGGCAGCTCACCGTCGCGCGCGCGAAGCAGGTTTCGATTCCGGCCTGGAAGCCGAACAGGAAGAAGAGCTGACGGCATGTGCGGAATCGTCGCCGCGGCATCGCGCCGCGACATCGTTCCGGTCCTGGTCGAGGGCCTGCGACGACTCGAGTATCGCGGCTACGATTCAGCGGGCGTCGCGGTGCTGGGCGCGCAAGATAGGCCGCAGCTCAAGCGGCTGCGCGCCGCGGGCCGCGTCGCCGAGCTCGCGGCGCAGATAGACGCGCACAAGCTCGTCAGCGAAACCGGAATTGCCCACACGCGCTGGGCCACGCACGGAGCTCCGAGCGAGAAGAACGCGCATCCGCATGTTTCCGGCGGCCTCGCCGTGGTTCACAACGGCATCATCGAGAACCACGAGCAGATTCGCACGCGCCTGACGGGCGAAGGCTACGTCTTTGCCTCGGAAACCGACAGCGAGGTCATCGCGCATCTCGTTGCCCACCTGCGCAGGACCAGCCCTGATCTGCTCTCCGCGGTATGCAAGACCGCAAGCGAGCTGGTGGGCGCATTCGCGATCGCAGTGGTTTCGGAAGACGATCCGCACGTCGTCGCGCTGGCGCGCAAGGGCGCCCCGTTGCTGCTCGGCCTGGGCGAGGGCGAAAGCTTTGCCGCCTCGGACGCTTCGGCGCTTATCCAGGTCACTTCGCGCGTGGTCTATCTCGAAGACGGCGACTGCGCCGAGATCCGCCCGGACGGGGTGCGCGTCCTCGACGCGCGCGGAATCCGCGTCGAGCGTGCGGCGCACCTATCGGAGATGACCGCGCAGGCGGTCGAGCTCGGGCCGTACCGGCACTACATGCAGAAAGAGATCTTCGAGCAGCCGGGAGCGCTCGCCAATACGCTCGAGGCGGTCGCAGCCGCGAATTCGGTGCAGCCGGGCCTGTTCGGTGCGGAGGCGGCGGCAATGCTGAAGGACGTCTCTTCCGTGCAAATCGTCGCCTGCGGCACGAGCTACCACGCGGGGATGGTAGCGCGCTACTGGCTCGAGTCGATCGCGCACCTGCCGGCGCAGGTGGACATCGCGAGCGAATACCGCTATCGAGCGGTGGTTCCGGACCGGCGCGGGCTGTTCGTCACCATCTCGCAGTCGGGCGAGACGGCCGATACGCTAGCGGCGCTGGAGTACGCGAAATCGCTCGGCATCGAGCGCACGCTATCGATCTGCAACGTGCCGGAAAGCTCGCTCGTGCGCGTTTCGCGCCTGCGCTTCCTAACGCGCGCCGGCCCCGAGATCGGCGTTGCTTCGACCAAGGCCTTTACCACCCAGCTCGGGGCGCTGTTCCTGCTCGTGCTGGTGCTGGCGAAGCTCGGGCGCCACCTTTCGCCGCAGGCCGAGGACGGGCTGCTCAAGGCGCTGCGGCACGTGCCGGCCGCGCTCGGCAAGGTGCTTGAAACCGAGCCAGAAGTCGAGCGGTGGGCCGCGCGCTTCGCGCAGAAGCAGCATGTCCTGTTCCTGGGGCGCGGTATCCACTGGCCTATCGCCATGGAAGGCGCGCTCAAGCTGAAGGAGATTTCCTACATTCATGCCGAGGCCTATGCCGCCGGCGAGCTCAAGCACGGGCCGCTGGCGCTGGTCGACCGCGACATGCCCGTGGTGGCGGTGGCGCCGGGTGACGCACTGGTGGAGAAGCTCAAGTCCAACCTGCAGGAGGTGCGCGCCCGCGGCGGCGAGCTGTACGTCTTTGCCGATCGCGAAACGCAGATCGAAGCGAGCGACACGGTGCACGTGATCCGCCTCCCAGAGCATGCGGGTCCGCTGTCGCCGATCCTGCACGTGGTGCCGCTGCAGCTGCTCGCCTACCACGCCGCGCTGGCGCGCGGCACCGACGTCGACAAGCCGCGTAATCTGGCGAAGTCGGTCACCGTCGAGTGAGCTGCGCTGCGGCCTAGTTCCCGAAGCTCAGGAACTCGCGGCGAAAGTTGACTACCCTCACCAGGTAGCGGCGCGTCTCATGGTAGGGAAGGTGGCGTCGCAGGCGATCGAATACGGCGGGGGGCTGCATCGCGTTGATGCGATTCACCGCCGCCGCGCGGTCCGCGGCAAAGGCGCGCAAGACGTTGCCGGGCCCGGTGTTGTAGGCTGAAATCACGCAATATTCCCGCGAGACCGGATTGGCGACGACGTCGAGCTGGTCCTGAAACAAGAGTCCCATGTACGCGGTGCCGAGCTCGATGTTATTGCCGGCGTCGAACAGAAACTCGCGCGTGGGCATCTCGTCCCGACCGCTGACGCGACGGTAAGCCGCCCGGCCGCCGCTCGCCGGCACGAGCTGCATCATTCCGTAGGCGGGCGCGGAGCTGACCGCGAATGGGTTGAAATTGCTCTCGGCGCGGATGATGGCGAACACGAGGCTTGGGCTGAGGTTGTTTTGCGCCGCATATTTCTCCACCAGCGGACGATACTTCCTCGCCTGGCTGCTTTCGAAGTTCGGCGTCATGCGGAACTTGACGAACAGCGCTTTCGTTAGACCGCGGCGCAGCTTCACGCTGCGCGTCGCCGCGTGCGCGCGCAGCAGGTCGTCGGCGAACCGCTCGGCCCGTGCCGGACTGTCGATCGGCTTGCCCTCGCGGTCCAGCACCAGGCCGAGAAGGTAGGGTTGGCCCGAGCTCGTCAGGGCGATCGATTTGTCGGAGTAGAGGTCGACTGCGCGGGGATCGTCGGGAGTGAGTAGAGTGGTGACAATCGCGTTTCTCAGGCTGGTGTGCGGTTCCCGCCGGTCGACCGTCTCGACCGTAATTTCGCCGGCGTCGAAGTCAACTAGAGCGCGGCTTCTATAGTTCTGGGTGTATTTGACATAGCGCGTGCGGCTCGGAAGCTTGACCTCTTTCGGGCCCCAGCGTGCGCTCGCCTTGCCTGACAGGAACGACTCCAGCCGGGTGAGATCGCGCTTCACGGTCCGCAGGTCGGCCAAAAGGACGCGCGGGTCGCGCTCGTATTGCTTTGCGCGCTGCTTGAGGGCCCCTCGCAACGCCGCCTCGGGGTTGCCGGATGCCGCGATATTCACGAGTGTCAGCGGCGACGGGCCCGATTGACAGGCCGTCAGCAGCGCGGCCATAAAAGCGTAGAGCACGACGCGCTTGATCATGTTCACAAGTTGTACGCTGAGTTATCCTTGGCTTGCAAGTCCCATCCATTAAGGGGAGCCAAATTGAGATTCCTGGCCGTAGCGCTGGTCATGTACATCGGGGCGGCGCAAGCCGCGCCCGATGAATTCGCGTTCGGCGACGCCAAGCAGGGTCAGAAGCTCTATGCCGAAAAGTGTGCAGCCTGCCACGTGTCGCAGTTCGGCGGCGACGGTTCGAGCGTATTCACGCGCCCGGACCACAGGATCCATACGCCGGCGTCGCTGCTCGCACAGGTGCAGGGCTGCAACCGGCGCGCCCGTACCGGCCTGTCGGCCGAAGACGAGCAGAGCGTAGCGGCCTGGCTGAACGAGCGCTACTACAAGTTCAAGTAGGAACGACCGCCGTCGCCTCGAGCTCGATCTTGGCGGGGTGATCGAGCAAATCGGAGACGAAGATCATGCTCATCGCCGGAAAATGCCGCCCCATGTGGCGGCGCCAGATCGCGCCAAGTTCGGCGCGCGCGGCGAGGTAGGCCAGCCTGTCACAGCAGTAGGCCGTGATGCGGCAGACATGCTCGGGCCGGCCGTCGGCAACCGCCAGCACCTCGATGACGTTCTTGAGCGCCTGCTCGAACTGCGGCGCGAGCGCCTCTGAGTGAAATTTTTGCTGTGCGTCCCAGCCGACCTGGCCGGCGATGAACACCACCCGGCCCGGCTCGGCGGCGATGCCGTTCGCGTAGCCGATGGGAGGCGCCCAGCCCTGCGGCAGCAGCACGCTGTGGGGGGTGGTCATGCCCGCGCTCAGTCCGAGTAGACGGGGGGATCCGGATCGCGGTCCCAGCCGGGCTCGGGCTTGGGCACCCGCTTCATCCAGTCGCGAATGAGGCGCACGTGCTCGCGTTCCTCTTCGGCCATTTCGGCTGCAATCTTTCTTATCGCGGCGGGGGTCTTGGCCGAACGAACGATGCGGGCGAAGAACCTCTCCGCGCGGCGCTCGTTCCTGAGCGCGATCTCGAGCGCATGCCAGGGCTGCATCAGGTAGTGCAGATCCGTGACCGGCGCAGTCTCCGGCGGCTCGGCATCGTCCCAGCGCCATGCCAGCAGCATCTTGGGCGGCTGCTTCCAGCCCATTTCCTCCACGATTCGCTTGGCGTGCAAGCCCTCGATGCGCGAGAGCTTGCGGAACAGCTGCGCCACCTCGAGGTTGTTGTGCACCTCCATCTGGTCGGCAAAGTCGGCGTAGCGCTCTGAGGCGTCGATCTCCATCACGTAGGCGCGCGCCATGAAGTCCGCGAACGCCGCGTCGGGCTTTATCTTCTTCTTGCCGGCCGTCACAGCGCGAACTCCTTCTCAAGGTCCGCAACCGCGTGCGAGGCGCGCCCGGGCGGCGCATACGGCCGCCGCGTGCCCTTGTACAGCACGCCGAGGTTGAAGCCGTCGTCGGTCATCAGCCGGCGAGCGGCGCGCGCCGGGTCGTCGGTCGGCTCGACCGGCGAGGCGCGCACGGCCTCCTTCCAGGCGCGCTGCTCGGGGCGGAAGGTAACGCAGGGCGAAAGCACCTCGACGAACGAAAAGCCCGGGTGGCGGATCGCCTCGGTGATGAGCGAGGCCGTCCCGCTGGGGTCGCCGGAGAACGCTCGCGCGATGAAGTTCGCGCCCGAGGCGAGCGCGATCACGAGGGGATGAAACTCGCGCAGCCCGGTACCGCCGGGCGAGAGCTTGCTGTTCCAGTCGGGCTCGGTGGTGGGCGAGGGCTGTCCCTTGGTCATGCCGTAGACGTGGTTGTCCATCACGATGTAGGTGAGGTCGACGTTTCTGCGGCAGGCGTGCATGAAGTGATTGCCGCCGATCGAGTAGCCGTCGCCGTCGCCGCCCGCGACCAGCACGGTCAAGTCCGGGCGCGCGACCTTCAGGCCGGTGCCGGCGGCGAGCGCTCGCCCGTGCACGCCGTGAAAGCCGTAGCACGTGGTGTAGGCCGGGATGCGCGACGAGCAGCCGATACCGGACACCAGCGCCACGTTCTCTGGCCGCAGGCCGAGCGCGGCCAGCGCGCGGGTGATAGATGCGAGCACGGTGTAGTCCCCGCATCCCGGGCACCAGACCGGCTTGTATTCGGACTTGAAGTCCTTCGCGGCGAGCGTCACGACATTCGCGGGAGCGTTCATGTGCGGCTCCATTTCAAGAGCAATTGGTGAATTTCGTCCGGCCGGAAGGGAAGCGGGCCGGGCCGGCGTACGCTTTGCACCTCCGCCGGAAGGTCGTACTCGGCTCGCAGGTAACGATAGAACTGGCCGCTGAAGCTCTGCTCGACAACCAGCACGCGCTTGACGCCTTCCAGTGCCTTTTTGAGGCGGGCCGGCTGCGCCGGCGAGAGCAGTCGCAGCGAGATCAGGCGCGTGCTTACGCCGTCGGCGCGCGCGCGCGCGAACGCCTCGCGCGCCGGCGCAGTGCACGAACCCCAGGTCACCACCGCGATGTCGCCCTCGCCTTCGACGCTGGCCCAGTGCTCCGCGCAATCCAGCGCGGCGAGCTTGCGCTGCCGCTTCTCGAGCTGGGCCAGGTGATCGATCGGCTGGGATGACGGCGTGCCACGCTCGTTGTGCTCGAGGCCGTCGGCCGTGTACATGGTGCCCGGTGTGCCGGGAATCGCCATCGGCGAGATGCCCGAGTCGGTGATCGCGTAGCGCTTGTAGGCGGGGGCATTGTCGGGCGCGCGCAGGCGCTCGGCCTTGATGTCCGAATCCGCCGGGCGCTCGACGATCGCGCGCGCCTGGCCGAAATACTGGTCGGAGAGCACGATCGCAGGCACCTGGAGCGACTCGGCGAGGCTCACCGCCCACTGCGTCGCGCTCAGGCAGTCCGACACGGAGTTGGGCGCCACCACCACGTGCGGGGCGTCGCCGTGCAGGCCGTAGAGAGCGATGTTGAGGTCGGCCTGCTCGGTCTTGGTCGCGATGCCGGTCGACGGCCCGGTGCGCATCACGTCCACCACCACGATCGGCACTTCGGCCGCGACGCCGAGGCCCATCGCCTCGCTCATCAAGGCGAGCCCGGGCCCGGAAGTCGCGGTCAGGGCGGGCACGCCGCCGTAGGAAGCGCCGATGATCATATTGATCGACGCCAGCTCGTCCTCGGCCTGGACCAGCGTGCCGCCGACCTTGCTCAGGGCGGGAGACATCCACTCAAGCAATTCGGTCGCAGGCGTGATCGGGTAGGCCGCGACGAAGCGCACGCCGCCGCGAAGCGCGCCGTAGCCAGCAGCTTCGTTGCCGCTGATCAGCCAGCGCTTACCGCCGCGCGTCGCCGGGGCGAGCCGGAACCCGCCATCGAACCTGGCCGCTTCGGCCAGGCCGAGCTTCACCGCGGCAAGCCCGGCGGCGAGCGCGTCGCCGCCCTTCTTCATCGATTTTTTCACCGCGCCCTCGAGAGCGTCTGCCGGAAGTCCGATCAGCCCGCCCAGCACGCCGAGCGCGACCATGTTGGGCCAGCCGCCGCTGACCTGTTTGGCAAGCTCCTTGAGCGGCAGCGGCACGTAGCGCGCACCCATGCCGGTGAAGCTGGCGGGCGGTTCACCCTGTGCCGGGTCGCCCAGCAGAAGGCTGTCCGCTGTGAGCGGTATCTCCGAGGCGAAGCGATTGACGTTCTGCCAGTCGATCGCCGCGAGCACATGGAAGTGGTCGTCCTGGCTGTCGGAGGCAAAGGTCGAAACGCGCAGCATCGCCGCGGCTTCGCCGCCGCGAATTTGCGGCCCGCTGGTGCGCGTCATGAGCCCGTAGTAACCGGCTTGCGCCGCCGCCTCGAGCAGCATGTTGCCCGCAGTCATCACGCCCGCGCCGCCGGAGCCTGCGAGGGCGATCGAAACGCTCTGGCGCTGGGCGGCGCCTTGGGTTGTTCGGTTCATGCAATTCCTCCTGATCCGGAATGCTCGCGCATCGAACCGCGATTTCCTTGCTCTGGATCAAATCGCGCCCGCAAGCGGGGCGTAAAAAGGGGGCTCATCGCTGGATCCGGGGCGTTGACGCCGCTGGGCTCCTCGGCTAAATTGGTAATGTGGTACGTGAATACCACAATAGGTGAAAACGCAGCGCAGATCAAGTGGAGGAGAGTGAGATGGCGGCGGCAATTCAGGCGCAACGCTGGCTGATGACGGCGCCCAAGGCGCCGCTGGTGCTCGAGGCGTTCGACGCCTCCCCTGCGGCCGGCGAAGTGGTGGTCAGCGTCGCGGGCTGCGGGGTGTGCCACACCGACCTAGGCTACTTCTACGACGGCGTGCGCACCAATCACCCGCTGCCGCTGGCGCTTGGGCACGAGGTTTCCGGCCGGGTCGTGGCGGCCGGGCCAGGGGCCGAGGCGTGGCTGGGCAAGGCGGTCATCATTCCGGCCGTGCTGCCCTGCGGCGAGTGCGACCTGTGCAAGCGCGGCCTCGGCACCATCTGCCGTAAGCAGAAGATGCCCGGCAACGACATCCAGGGCGGCTTCGCCTCGCATATCGTGGTTCCCGCGCGCGGCCTGTGCCAGGTCGACGAGCGCAGGCTCGCCGCGGCCGGCCTCGCGCTGGGCGAGGTTTCAGTGGTGGCCGACGCGCTCACCACGCCCTTCCAGGCGGTACGGCGCGTCGGCGTCGCGCCCGGCGCGCTCGCCGTAGTCATCGGCGCAGGCGGCGTCGGCGGCTATTGCGTGCAGGTCGCGAGCGCCTTCGGCGCCAAGGTCGTCGCGATCGACGTGGACGACATCAAGCTCGCCGCCATGAAGCCCTATGGTGCCGGCCTCACGCTCAATGCGAGGACTCTCGAGCACAAGGCGCTCAAGGCGGCGATCGCCGCCTTCGCCAAGCACAACGGCCTGCGCCCCACCGAGTGGTTCATCTTCGAGTGCTCCGGAACCGCCGCCGGCCAGGCGACCGCCTGGGGGCTGCTGGTGCACGGCGCCACCCTGAACGTGGTCGGTTTCACCATGGACAAGGTCGAGCTGAGGTTATCCAACCTGATGGCGTTCGACGCACGCGCCATCGGCAACTGGGGCTGCCCGCCGGAACAGTATCCAGCGGCGCTCGAACTGGTGCTGGAAGGCAAGGTGAAGGTCAAGCCCTTCGTCGAGCCCTTGCCGCTCAACGACATCAACCGCGTGTTCGAGGCGGTGCACCACCATGAAATCTCGAAGCGCGCGGTGCTCGTACCCTAGGAGACGTCGATGAAGAATCATGACTTGGCCGAGGTCGCGGTACAGGGCGTAAGGCTCGAGAAGCGACCCGCCCGAACGCCCGACGGCAAGGTGGCGCCGGGCCTTTTCAACGCCTGGATCTGGCTCGACAACCCGCAGCAGTTCAACTCCTACACCACCGACATGGTGAAGGGCGTGATTCTTGCCTTTCGCGCCGCCTCCAACGCGCGCGACGTCAGCTCGGTGGTATTCACCGGTGTGGGCGACAAGGCGTTCTGCACCGGCGGCAATACCAGGGAGTATGCCGAGTACTACGCCGGGCGCCCGCAGGAATATCGCCAGTACATGCGGCTGTTCAACGACATGGTGTCGTCGATCCTGGCTTGCGACAAGCCGGTCATCTGCCGCGTCAACGGCATGCGCGTCGGCGGCGGGCAGGAAATCGGGATGGCGTGCGATTTCTCGATCGCGCAGGACCTGGCGCGCTTCGGCCAGGCCGGCCCCAAGCACGGCTCGGCCCCGATCGGCGGCGCGACCGACTTCCTGCCGGTGGTCATCGGCGCCGAGCGCTCGATGGCGGCCTGTGTGCTGTGCGAGCCGTTCTCTGCCCACAGGGCCTACTACTGGGGAATCCTGAGCGACATCGTTCCGGCGCTGAAGGTCGACGGCAAATTCGTCGCCAACCCGCTGGTTGAAACGGGACGCGTGTTCGACGAGTTCGGGCACCTGGCTTTCGGCGAGTCGAAGACCGGCGACGCGCTCAAGGAGGGCAAGGCGCTCATGGCCAAAGGCGCAGTCGACCTGTCGCTGCTCGACGCCAAGATCGAGGAACTGTGCGCAAAGATCCTGCTCACCTTCCCCGATTGCACCACTAAAACGCTCGAAGAGCTCAGAAAGCCCAAGCTCGAAGCCTGGAACCGGAATAAAGAGGATTCGCGCGCCTGGCTCGCGCTCAACATGATGACCGAGGCGCGTGCCGGCTTCACCGCCTTCAACGAAGGCGCCAAGGACGACCGCGAGGTCGATTTCGTGGCGCTGAGGCAAGCGCTCGCGCGCAACGAGAGCTGGGTGGGTCCGCTGCACGACCAGATCCAGCCGAAGGCCAGGCGCAAGGCCTGAGCATGTCGCAAGCGCCGCTCAAGGGCTGGATCGAGCGCGAGGGCGCGCTGCTCAGGCTGCGGCTTGCGCGCCCGAAGGCGAACATCCTCGACGCGGCCATGATCGCGGCGCTCGAGCAGGCGTTCGACGAGCACGCCGGAAACTCCGCCCTGCGTGGCGTCCTGATCGACCACGAGGGGCCGCACTTTTCCTTCGGCGCAAGTGTCGAGGAGCATCTGCCGGAGCGGTGCGCGGCGATGCTGAAAGGCCTGCACGCGCTGGTACTGCGGATGCTCGAGTGGCCCGCGCCGATCCTTGTCGCGGCCCGCGGCCAGTGCCTGGGCGGCGGGCTCGAGTTCGCCTGCGCCGGCAACTTTCTATTCGGTGCGCCGGACGCGCAATTCGGGCAGCCCGAGCTGAAGCTGGCGGTGTTCGCCCCGGCGGCTTCCTGCCTGCTGCCGCCGCGCATCGGCCAGTCGCGTGCCGAGGACCTCCTCTTTTCGGGTCGCTCGATCGACGCCCCGACGGCGCTGGCATGGGGACTCGTAAACGAGCTGGCCGAAGATCCCGCTGCCGCGGCGCTGGCGTACTTCGAGGCGCACCTTGCCGGCAAGAGCGCCAGCTCGCTCGCCTACGCGCTGCGCGCCGCGCGCGCGCCGCTGATCGAGAAACTGCGCCGGCGCCTGGCGGAAGTCGAGGCGCTGTACCTCGACGGCCTGATGAAGACGCGCGATGCGGCTGAAGGGCTGCACGCCTTCCTCGACAAGCGCACACCAAAGTGGGGGCACAAATGAACGTCCAAGAAATCGTCGGGCGCTGCGAAGCGCTGTTCGAGGACCTGCACTTCAACGCGGTCAAGGAGTGGAAGGCGGCGACGCCGGGACGCAAGGCGATCGGCTACATGCCGATCTACGTGCCGCGCGAGATCGTGCACGCCGCCGGGATGCTGCCGGTGGGTATCTTCGGCGGTGGCGACCAGATGGAGGTGATCCAGGGCGACGCCTACTACCAGAGCTACATCTGCCGCATCCCGCGCTCGACGCTCGAGCTCGGTCTCACCGGCAGGCTCGACTGCCTCGACGGCATGCTGTTCCCGTCGATCTGCGACGTGATCCGCAACCTCTCGGGTATGTGGCAGATCCTGTTCAAGGACAAATACGTCAAGTACTTCGACGTGCCGCAGAACTACGACGACTCGATCGGCGGCGAGTTCTACGTGCGCGAGATGCAGGTGATGCGCGAGGATCTCGGCAAGCTGCGCGGCAAGCCGATCAGCGACGACGAGCTGCGTGCCTCGATCGCGGTATACAACGAGAACCGCCGCGCGCTGCGCGAGCTGTACGCCTACCGGGCGGCAAAGCCGTGGCAGGCGCCGACCTCCGAGGTCTACCTGGTGCTGCGGGCCGGCTGCGTGCTGCCGCCGGAGGAACACACCAAGCTGGTGCGCGAATATATCGCGGCCGCGGACGCGGAGAAGCGCGCCCTGCGCGACAACGCGCGCGTTGTCCTCACCGGCGCGTTCTGCGAGCAGCCGCCGCTCAGCCTGATCAAGTCGATCGAGATGGCGGGTTGCTACATCGTCGACGACGACTTCATGCTGGTCATGCGCTGGCTGCTCGACGACGTGCCCACCGCAGGGGACCCGCTGGACGAGCTTTCCAAGGCCTTCCTGCACCGCTCGGCCTCGACCTCCTCCAAGTACGACGAGAAGAAGTCCGACAAGGGGCAATATCTGCTCAAGCAGGTCAAGAGCAACGCCGGCGAAGGGGTGATCTTCGCCGCGCCGTCGTTCTGCGATCCGGCGCTGCTCGAGCGCCCGATGCTGCAGGAGGTGCTCGCCAAGTACAAGGTTCCCTACACCGCCTTCAAATACGCGGAGAACACCGGCCAGATGGCGCCGATCCGCGAGCAGGCCGGCACTTTCGCCGATTCGATCAAACTCTGGAGCGCCGCATGAGTACTCCCGCGATGCAACCCCAAGTCAGCCCGAAGGCCAAGCCCGTCGTCCAGAAGGAAGACGCGATGCTGCTGCAGAAGGAGCTGATCAACAGCAATTACCACGAGCTCGCGAACGCGCGCGCGCTGGGCAAGAAGGTCTCGGCGACGTTCGTGCCGGGCAACTTGAACGAGCTGCTGATGTGCTTCGACTTCGCCCGCAGTCTGCCGGAGACCAACGCGCTGCAAAGCGGCATGCGCAAGAAATCCGGCAAGTTCATCATGGACGCCGAGCGCGACGGTCACTCCGAGGACGTGTGCACCTACGTCAAGACCGATCTCGGCATGATGCTGCAAGGCCAGATTGGCCCCACCGGAGAGCCGCTGCCCACCCCCGACGTACTGCTGCTGTCCTACACCGGCTGCTTCACCTTCATGAAGTGGTTCGAGCTGGTGCGGCAGAAATACGATTGCGAGACGGTGATGCTGCACGTGCCCTACCAGGGCGACGGCCATATCTCGCCGAGCATGCGCGACTACGTGGTGAAGCAGCTCAAGGAAAAGGTCATTCCGACGCTGGAGAAGGTTTCGGGCGTGAAATTCGACATCGACCGGCTGCGCCAGTACATGCGGGAGTCGGCCAAGGCGGAGGAAGACCTGGTCTGGACGCTACAGTCGGCCAAGCACAAGCCCTCGCCGATCGACGGCTACTTCGGCGCGGTGTACTACATCGGCCCGATCTTCACCGCCTTCCGCGGCACGCCCGAGGCGACGCAGTTCTACCGCGTGCTGCGCGGCGAGATCGAGCAGCGCATCCGCGATGGCAAGGGTCCGCTCACCCCCGAAGGAGAAATGGCGGAAGAGAAGTACCGCCTGGTGGTCGAAGGCCCGCCCAACTGGACCAGTTTCCGCGACTTCTGGAAGATGTTCTACGACGAGGGCGCGGTGGTGGTGGCTTCGACCTACGCCAAGGTCGGCGGCGTCTACGACTTCGGCTTTCGCCACGATCCCGACCACCCGCTCGAGTCGCTCGCCGAGTACTGCCTGGGCTGCTATACGAACCTCAATTTCCCGCAGCGCATCGACATGATCTGCAAGTACATGGACGAGTACCAGGCCGACGGCCTGCTGATCAACTCGATCAAGAGCTGTAACAGCTTCTCGGCCGGACAGCTGCTGATCCTGCGCGAAGTCGAGAAGCGCACCGGCAAGCCGGCGGCGTTCATCGAGTCGGATCTGGTGGATCCGCGCTACTTCTCGGCGGCCAACATCAAGAACCGCCTCGAAAGCTATTTCCAGATGATCAAACAGAAGCGCGCCGCCGCCGCGCAGTCGGCGGCCCCAGCCTCGCTGCATTGACCATGAGAACATTCATCGGAATCGACCTGGGATCCACCACCACTAAGGCGGTGGTGATGGACGAGCAGAAGAACGTGCTCGGGCGCGGCATCACCAATTCGCGCTCGAACTACGATACCGCGGCGGCGATCGCGAAACAGGAAGCGCTGCTCAACGCGCGCTTCTATCTGTTCCGCGAGGCCTTGTCGCGATCGGGCGCGCTCAAGGGCGACCGGCTGGAGGAGTTTGTGGGGCAGCTCGAACGCGACTTCCGGCTTGAGCAGTTCCTCGAGCAGTTGGCCGATCTCGAGGCGACCTGCCGGCGCAACGCCGAGGGCACCCGTTTTGGCGATGCCGCGGCCGGGGTGCTCGCTGCGCTCGATGAGGTGTTCAAGCGGCTGCAAGTGGAGGCTCCCGAACTGTTCGCGCCGGGAGCGAAGCGCAAGTCGGATTTCTTCCGCGACATCGCCGGCAGCCGCTATCTCGCAGTGGGCGAGACGGTGGCGAAGGAAGCCGGGGTGCGCTACGACATGCTGCTCAATGTCTTCGACCGCTCGATCATCGAAGTCGAGAACCGCGTCTACGGCGATTCGATCAAGCCTCACCTGCTCGCTGCGCTGGACCGGAGCTTTTCAGTCCTGACGAATGATACGAAGACTCAGGATGCGGTGCGCGCCCCCATAGAGGGCGTGCTCGATACGGCGCTCGAGGAGGCGTACGTGGTCGGCACCGGCTACGGCCGCGCGCGGCTGCCGTTCTCGAAGGAACATATCCGCTCGGAGATCCTGTGCCACGGCCTGGGCGCGCACGTGATGTACCCGCACACCGCGACGGTGCTGGATATCGGCGGCCAGGACACCAAGGCGATCCAGGTCGACAAGCACGGCATCGTCGAGAGTTTCCAGATGAACGACCGCTGCGCCGCGGGCTGCGGCCGCTACCTGGGCTACATCGCGGACGAGATGAACATGGGCTTGCACGAGCTGGGGCCCCTGGCGATGAAATCGACCAAGACGGTGCGCATCAACTCGACCTGTACGGTGTTCGCCGGCGCCGAGCTGCGCGACCGCCTGTCGCTGGGCGAGAAGCGCGAGGACATCATGGCGGGGCTGCACCGCGCCATCATCCTGCGCGCCATGTCGATTCTGGCGCGCTCGGGCGGCATCCGCGACCAGTTCACCTTCACCGGCGGGGTGGCGAAGAACGAGGCTGCGGTGAAAGCGCTGATGGCGCTGGTCAAGGAAAACTACGGCGAGGTGACTCTCAACATCAATCCCGACTCGATCTACACCGGTGCGCTCGGTGGCGCGACCTTCGCCTGGCGCGCGGTGCTCGAAGAAAACAGGACCGCGGAGGCACGGCAATGATCCATACCATCGGCATCGATATCGGCTCCGGGGTGGTCAAGACGACCTTGTTCAGGACGGACGGATCGGGCGCGACCGCCAAGAGCGAATGGCTCGCCAGGCGCTGCGAGCGGATCCGCCGGCGCGACAACATGCAGCTCGCCAAGGACGGCTACGACGAGGTGCTGGAGGAAGCCGGCCTCAAGCCCGACGACGTGGACTACGTCGCCACCACGGGCGAAGGCGAGAACGTGAAGTTCGCCACCGGGCACTTCTACTCGATGACCACGCACGCGCGCGGCGGCGTCTTTCTGCAGCCCGATGCGCGCGCGGTGGTCGACATCGGCGCGCTAAACGGCCGGGCGATCTACATCGACGAGCGCGGCAAGGTGCTGTCCTACAAGATGACCAGCCAGTGTGCCTCGGGCTCCGGCCAGTTTCTGGAGAACATCGCGCGCTACCTCGGCGTCGCGGTCGAGGAGATCGGGCCGCTTTCCAAGACTGCCAAGACGCCGGAGAAGATCAGTTCGATCTGTGCGGTACTGGCCGAAACCGACGTCATCAACATGGTCTCGCGCGGGATTCCGACGCCGGATATCCTGAAGGGCATCCACATATCGATGGCCTCGCGCCTGGTGAAACTGCTCAAGGTGACCGGCATCAAGAGCGGCACGGTCCTGCTCACCGGCGGTCTTGCACTTGATGCAGGCCTGCTCGCCGCGTTGCGCGAAGAGCTGGTCAACGAGAAAATTACCGGGCTCGAAACGGTCAACCATACCGATTCGATCTACGCCGGCGCGATCGGCGCCGCGCTCTGGGGCGCCTTCCGCCACGACAAGCTCAAGGCACTGCAGGAGAAGGCGGCCGCGTGAAACCTTACGGAGAATAGAAATGGCACTCTTGATCGACGACAACTGCACCGCTTGCGATGCCTGCAAACCCGTGTGTCCGAACGAAGCGATCAGCGTCGGCGATCCGATCTACGTGATCGATCCCCTCAAGTGCACCGAGTGCGTCGGCGCCGAGGACGAGCCGCAGTGCAAGCTCGTCTGCCCCGCCGACTGCATCGTGCAGAACCCGGAACACGCCGAAACGCCCGAGCAGCTGATGGAGAAGTACCACAGCCTTCACGGCTAAGCGGCTGCATTCATGAAGATCAAGCAAAGACCGCTGACCGCGGCCGACCTCGATACGGTTGTGACAATCGACGCCTCGATCAGCGGGCGAACGCGGCGCAGCTACTTCGAGCGGCGGCTGGCGGCGGCGAAGCGCGAGCCGAGCCTGCATGCCCAGTTCGCCGTAGACGATGAATCCGGGCTCACGGGTTACGTCCTCGGCCGCGTGCTCGAGGGGGAGTTCGGCCGCATCGAGCCAGCGATGCGACTCGAGGTGGTGGGAGTAGGGCTCGAGGCGCGCGGGCGTGGCCTCGGCCTCGCGCTCGAGCGGGCGATCGAGGACGAGTCGCGGCGCCGCGGCCTGAAGGAAATGCGCACCGGCGCAAGCTGGCGCGACCACCAGATGCTGCGCTTTCTCGACGCAGCCGGCTACCGGCTGGGACGCAATCAGGTGGTCGACTGCGGAATCGCCGAGGCCAAGCTTGGAGCGAGGGAAGACGAGCCGGTCACGCTCGGGGAGCGCGACCGGCCGGGCGACCATAACGACTACGGCGCCGCCGCGCCGAACCATTTCGAGCATCTCGCACGCGACGTCGCGGACGTTCACTCGCTCGGAGAGGCCGATCTCGACGCAGTCATACGGATCGACCGCCGTCTGACGGGCCACGACCGCGGCGACTACATACGCCACAAGTTTCACGAGGCGCTTAGCGAATCGGCGTTGCGGATATCGCTGGTCGCGCACAAGGACGGCACCACTGCCGGCTACCTGATGGCGAGCGCGGACTACGGCGACTTCGGCCGCGCCGAGCCGGTCGCGGTAATCGACACCATCGGCGTCGATCCGGGCTTCTCACATGCGGGGATCGGCCGCGCGCTGTTGTCTCAGCTGTTCATGAATCTCGACGCCCTGCGGGTCGAACGCGTCGAATCGGTGGTGGCGAAGGAACACTTCGAGCTGCTCGGCTTCCTGTACCGCGCCGGGTTCGGCCCGGCGCAGCGGCTGGCGTTCGTCAAGACGCTCGCCTGAGCTCGGGCGTCAGCCCGCGTAGGCGAGCGCGAGTCGGGCGTCGCTCTCGTCGTCCAGCAGATCCTCGATCGCCGGCAGGAGCGACATCTCCTCCTTCTGCACGTGTCCCACGAGCCGCTCGGAGAGCTCGAGTCCGGCTGTCCGCAGCCGCTGCCAGTCCTGCGCCTGGAGCGCCGCGCTGAACTCTTGCGCGGCGGCGCGGATCGCGGCGTGCTCTTCGGCCAGCAGCTCGGCGATGTCGCCTTCGCCCGCTTCGGCCATGCGCGGGAAGAGCTCCGCCTCCTCGAACGCGAAGTGGTGCGAAACCTCCTCCGCGAGAGCCGCCGCGCAGCGGCGCAGCAATTCCACCTCGGGTGGCCAGCTGCGCGCGCCGGCAGCCTGCTCGAAGCGGTTCCAGAGCGCGAGCGTCGCCTCGTGCTCTTCGTGCAGGCGCCGGCTAATTTGCCGATTGAAGTCCATGCTGAGTCTTCTCCTTATGCCAGGCCTTATGTAAACGCACGAGAACCCTGGCGAAGAATGTCGCGTATGCCAGCGCGCCAGCAAGGCCGAGCGCCGCGGCGGTCCGTATCAGCCACTCGGCATCGGCCGCAACCCCGGCGAGCAGCAATGCCAGCGCCGCCAAGTGCAGCATGCGATGCAGCGCGAGCGGCCGCTGCGGAGTGAAGCTCGACACCAGCGGTGCGCCGCGGCCCTCGCCCGAAGCGTGTACCGTGGCGAGAAACGGCACTATGCGCTGCAGCATCGCGAGCAGGAACCCGAGCAGCCAGCCCACCACCAGCAGCACGCCGAACAGCGCCGCGGCGCGCGGCGGCGCCCAGCCGAGCGGCATCAGCACCGCGAGCGCGAGGCTCGCAAGCAGGCAGGCCCAGGCGCTGCGCGCCAGCTGGAACGCGGGCCCGAGCGGCGGGCGCAGGCGCCGGCGCAGCGCGCGCTCGATCGACACCACGTGCAGCAGCGCGGCGCCCAGGCCAAGCAGGGCCGCGAACGCCAGCACGTACGGTGCGTGGGCGGCGATCGCGCCGAGCGCGAGCGCGATCGCGCCGGCTGCCGTCGCGAGCGCAACGTACGCGGATCTGGCCGAAGGCGCGGGCGCCAGAGCGAACATCGGCACCAGGAACTGCGACAGGCCGAGCGCGAGCAAACCCATGAAGCCGTAGCCGGCCAGCACCAGGTGCGCGCTCGCGACCGCCCCGCGCTCGAGCGCCAGCCCGTGCTCGTAGTGCGCCACCAGCGCCAATCCTGCGCCCGCGAGCAGCACCAGAGCTGCGAGCGCAGCCCAGCCGTGGGCGACCACCACGCGCATGCCGCGCGCGCGGCGCAGATTCTCGGCCAGCAGCCAGGCATACAAGGCGAGCGCGGCGACCACCGCGGCCGCGCCCGGACCGAGCAGCGCGGGGCGGTAGGCCGCGGCGCCGAGCGCGAACAGCGCCGCGCCGGGGGTGAGCAACCACCACGCAAGCTTCACCGTGCCGAGCGAGCGCACCGGCTGGCGCGTCGCCACCGGCAGCAGCTGAAGGGTGGCGCCGAACGCGGCCATCGTCAGCACGCCGAGCGTCGTCAGGTGCAGCGCCGCGAGCGCCGGCCCGAGCCCGCCGTAGGCCGCGAAGCGCGGCAGGTCCCCTGCGCTCGCGAGCAGCGCGACCCAGGCGAGAACGTGAAACGCGACGGCCGCGCCGAAATAGCGCAGCGTCACCGAAGCCGGCAGCAGGCGGCTGCGCGCGCCCGCGCCGAAGCCGCCCGGCGCAGGAATCATCCCAACTTCGGGCGCAGGTCGCGGACCCGCACCGCCTTGCCCTGCGAGCGCGGCACTTCGCCCGGCTTCTTCACCGTTACGTCGGTGGAGACGCCGATCAGCGATTTGATCTGGTAGCACACCTGCTCGGCAAGCTGGCGGTAGGCGGCCTCTCCCGCGGGCAGCGAAGCTGCAGCCTCGACTTCGACCGCGAGCTCGTCCATGTTGCCGCGGCGCGAGACCACCAGCTGATAGTGCGGCGCGATGTCGGGCAGGCCCACCAGCACGGCCTCGATCTGCGACGGATAGACGTTCACGCCACGGATGATGAGCATGTCGTCGTTGCGGCCGGTGATGCGGCGCAGGCGCAGGTGGCTGCGGCCGCAGGCGCAACGCGCGGTGCTTACGCGGGTAATGTCGCGCGTGCGGTAGCGGATCATCGGCAGGGCTTCCTTGGTAAGCGTGGTGATGACCAGCTCGCCGGCCTGACCCTCGGCCACCGGCCGCCCCGTCTCGGGGTCGATGATCTCGAACAGGAAGTGGTCTTCCCAGCCGTGCAGACCGTCCTGCGCCTCGCACTCGATGGCGACGCCTGGACCCATGATTTCGGACAGGCCGTAGACGTCGACCGCCTTGAGCCCGAGCCGGATCTGGATCTCGCGCCGCATCGCCTCGCTCCAGGGCTCGGCGCCGAACAGGCCGATCTCGAGCGCGCTCGAGCGCAGGTCTATTCCGTCGCGTTCGGCCACTTCGGCAATATTCAGCGCGTAGGAGGGCGTGGAACACAGCACGCGGGCACCGAAGTCCTTGATCAGGACGACCTGGCGCTCGGTCGCGCCACCCGACATCGGCACCACGGTCGCGCCCAGGCGCTCGGCGCCGTAGTGCGCGCCCAGGCCGCCGGTGAACAGGCCGTAGCCGTAAGCGTTGTGCACCACGTCGCCCGGCCGCGCGCCGGCGCAGGCCATCGAGCGCGCCATCAGGTCGGCCCAGGTGTCGAGGTCCTTGTTCGTGTAGCCGACCACCGTCGGCTTGCCCGTCGTGCCGGAGGAGGCGTGCAGGCGCAACAGCTGCGCGCGCGGGCGCGCGAACATGCCGAACGGATAGTGGTCGCGCAGATCCGTCTTGACCGTGAACGGCAGGTGGCGCAGATCCTCAAGCGAGCGTATGTCCTGCGGCTTAATGCGTGCGGCTTTCATCCGCTCGCGGTGCAGCGGAACATTCTCGGCCGCGTTCTTGAGCGTCGCGCGCAGGCGACGAAGCTGCAGCTTGCGCAATTCCTCGCGCGAGGCGGTCTCGATTTCGCGCTCGAAATAGAACCGCGCCGGGTGCGGCGCGCGTCGTGCGCCGGCGGGGTGATGAACCCTGGCATAGCGCGTTTGCAGCAAAGCGTTCATTGTTCTTCCTCCTTTCAGACCTAATGTCCGCCGCGCACCGGCAGCTGCGGCAGCGAGAATCCCTGGTTGTAGGCGGCGCGCCTCACCAGCACGAACTTGAGCCTCCAGCCCGCTGCGAGCGCCGCCAGGCCGGCGAGGAAATCGGCGCCCGGCGCGAGCGCAGGCAGCAGCAGGCCGATCGCGAGCAGCGCGAGCGGCGTCGCAGTGCCGGCGTAGACCAGGATGCGGCCGCTCGGCTCGAGCGTCAGGCGCGCCGCGCCGGCCCCGAGACGGCTGCGGTAGCGCGACCAGGCGGCGGCGCGCGCGATCAGCGCCAGCGCGAACACCACCAGCCAGAGTGTCGGCGGCTCGCCGAGGGCCCACGCCGCGGCGGCGACGAACAGCCCGCCGCCCTCGGCGAGCGCGGTCGCGACGATCAGCGCGACCACGCCCTTGGTGCGCCAGGCCGGAATGCCCTTGGCCGCGAACAGGATGCGGCCCTGGCAGTAGACGAAGCCGAGCGCGGCGAGCGCCGCGGCCTGTGCCAGCGGCGCGCGCCCGAGCGCGAGCGCCGCGAGGCCGAGCGCGAACACGACGACCGCGACGTACGCCTCGCGCGTCATCCACGAGGTGCGTGCGTTGAACAGCACGTTGATCGCGCGCAGCTTGCGCCCGGTCTCGAGCCACACCGCGCCCAGTCCGGCCGCGATCAGCGCCATTCCGGCGGCGAGCACCCAGCGCCAGGCGGGCGGAGCGGCAAGCACCGCCGCGAGCAGCAGGCCGGTGCCGGTGCCGCCGAGGATGAAGTTCATCGCCGCGCGCAGATCCCAATGAGTCTGCATCCACGGCTTCGGTCCGTAGCTCATCGGCGCTTGTCCCATAGGTAGTAGAAGCCGGGCTCGGTGCCGAGCTCTTCGTGCATGCGGAAATGCTGGTTCTCCGCCAGCAGCTGCGAAATGTTGCTCTCCGGATTGTCGGCGTCGCCGAAGTGCAGCGCCTTGGCGATGCAGGAATTGACGCAGGCCGGAGTCGCGTCCGGATCGACTCCGGGAACCATGCCCTGCGCCAGTCCTGCGTCGATGCGGTCGGCGCAGAAGGTGCACTTGGTGGCGACGCCGATGCGCCGGGGATCGGCGCCCTGCTGCTCCGAAGGCATCGCCTCGCCGTAGGCGAAGCTGGGGTGATCGGTCTTGTAGCGTGCCTGGTAGGGGCAGGCCACCGCGCAGTAGGCGCAGCCGATGCACAGGTCGTAGTCGATGGTGACGATGCCGTCGGCGCGCTGGCGAGTCGCGGTCGAGGGACAGACGTGCATGCAAGGCGGGTCGGCGCAGTGCATGCAGCCGACCGGAACGAACGCGCGCTGCACGGCGGGGTATTCACCCACCTCCATGTCTAGCACGCGCCGCCATTGCACGTCGGGCGGAGTGGAATTGGCGTGCTTGCACGCCGCGGTGCAGGTCTGGCAGCCGACGCAGCGGCGCAGGTCCGCGATCATGGCCCAACGCGTCACGCGACCCTCCGCAGCGAGACGCGTACCACGTCGGCGCCGGAGCCGGTGGCGTCGGTCAGTGCGAGCGACATCGGCACCAGCTTGTTCATGCTCGGCATGTCAAAGTCCTTGGCCAACGGCGTCGCCCAATGGTCGAACTGCCCGAGCAGCAACAGCGTGTCGGGGCGGATGCCCTGGCGCAGCACCGCGTGCGCCCGTACGCTCGCCGTGGGCGTGGCGATCTCGACCAGCTGGCCCTCGGCCACGCCGATGCGTTGCGCGGTGCGCGCGTTCAGGATCACGCCCTTGTGCCCGGCGATGTTGTCGGCGACTTCCTTGATCAGCTGCATGCCGACGTTGCCGCCCCAGGCGTACTGCATGCTGCGCGCGGTGAGCAGCCAGTAGGGAAAGTCGTCCGGCTGCCCTCCCATCGCGCGCAGCGACGTTTCCCACATGCCGGGGAAATCCTTCCACGCCGGCAGCGCCTGGTACTCGGTCAGCTGCGCATCCCACCAGTGCATGTCGTGCTCGTGCAGCCGGCGCTCGAGCTCCTTGCCCACGCGCAGCAGCCGCTCCTGATAGGGCAGCTCGAAGCGCAAGCCCAGCTCGACGAAGGTCGGATACAGGTACCAGTCCAGGCGCGAGAACGGCCGGGTGCGAAGCCCATGCTCGCGCCACCATTCCAGGCCCTGCGATTCCGCGCCGTCGGTCAACTCGGCGCTCGCGGCGCGGCAAACCGCATCCCAGATTTCCGCGGCTTCATGAGTCTTCCCGGTTTCAAGGGAGAAATCCCACTTGTCCGTTTTCAATGCGACCCCCGCCACGCCGCGGTTGATCGCCGCGTTGTATTTCTCCAGCAGGCCGACGCGGTGTGCGAGCTCGGTGGCGATATCGCTGAAGTCGCGCGCTTCGCCTTGCGGCGCGACGGCGGGCTGGCGCAGCGCAAAGCCCTCGTGCTCCCAGAACTGCTCGATGAACTTGGAGCCGCCGATGCGGATCAGCTGCGTGCTCTCCAGGTCGACCGCGTCGGGCAGCAGGATGTCGGCGAAGTGGTTGGTCTCGTCGCGCGTATAGGCGAACGCGACCGTGAACGGGAAGCGCGCCATCTGTCTTTCGATCCGGTCGGTGTCCCAGAACGAAATCGCGGGATTGGTTCGATACAGGATCCAGACCTCCGGCAGGGTGACCCGCGGCAGGCCTTTGGGCGTTTCGTCGAGGAACATCCACGAAAAGTGCGTCGGTCCGAGCGCCTGGCTCCAGGGCCCGTCCGCGGCGAGCGGGACCATGCTGCGGTAGGCGTTGCGGATGTTGGGTTTCGGGCTCCAGTGCTCGCGGTCGGTGGGATTGAGCGGGTAGGACATGAAGCCGTCGGTGCCGGGCCGCACGCTCTTCAGGCGCTCGCCGAGCGGCTTGTTCAGCCGCACGGTGGTGCCGAGGATGCCGCCGGGCACCTCGAGTGCGCCCACCAGCGACGAAATCACGGTCCGCGCCCAGCAGCACTCGTAGCCGCCCCAACCGTTGGTGACGGTCTTGCCCAGAGTGATCGCGACCGGACGCAAGGGCAGGACCTGGCCGTCGATCTTGACCGTGGCGCCGACCCGTGCGTGCGACAGGTATTCGCCGGCGATGCGCCGGATGGTGGCGGCCGGAACGTCGCAGATGCCTTGCGCCCATTCGGGCGAGTAGGGCTTGAGGTGCGCAACCAGCTTGCTGAACGCGGTCTCGCCCAGCAGTTCGCCCTCGCCCAGCACTTCCTGGTCCGGTCCGATCTCTAGCGCTGCCGCGGCGCACGGGCTGCCCTCGAGCGCAGGCTCGGTGCCCGGCGCGTCGAACGCCAGCGCGGCCTTGCGCCCGGCGTCCCACAGCAGCGGCTTCTTCGTCGCCGGGTCGCGCAGGTAGTAGCCGTTCGGCCCGACCAGGTAGGGCGCGGAAGTGCGCGCGGCGAGGAAAGCGAGGTCGAGGCGCTCGCGCGGGTGCTCGTGCAGCAGGCAGTGCGCCAGCGCGAACAGGAAGGCGGGGTCGGTCTTGGGCTTGATCGGCACCCATTCAGCCGAGCACGCGCCGGTCACCGACAGGTGCGGCTCGACCTGGACCCGCTTGATGCCGCGCTCGCGCGCATTGGCATGGCGCCAGACGCCAACGACGCCGCCCGAAGCCTCTATATTTGCGCCGCAGGAAATGTTGTAGTCGCACGAGGGCGTATCCGCCGAGACGGTGAAGCCGCGATGCCAGAACTCGCCGTACAGGTGCTCGGAGTGGTAGCACTTCACGCCCTGCCCGGAGCCGAATCCCATGTCCATCGGCCCCCACGCGGCGAGGAACGCGGGCAGCGTCCCCATGTACGACTGCGGCGTTCCGCCGCCGCCGAAGCTTGCCGCCACGCGCGGGTAGCCCGACTCGTCGAGCAGGCCGCGCGCGCGCACGTCGTTCAGCTTCGCCGCGATGGTATCGAGCGCCTCGTCCCACGAGATCGGCACGAAGCCCGGGTCTTCGTCGCGGCCCTTGCGCGGATTGGTGCGCTTCATCGGCGAGAGCACCCGGTTCGGGTTGTAAAGCTTTTGCACCAGGCCGTAGGCCTTGACGCAGACCTTGCCGCCGCCGGGGTGAACGGAAGCAGCGCCGAAATTCGGCTCGACCGCGGTGGCGACGCCGTCGCGCACCTCGACCGTAAGCAGGTCCGGCCCCGCCACGCACTGGTAGCAGTAGGTCTTGAGTTTCACTTGAGGCCGGCCTTTTGCGCCTTGGCGGCGAGGCGCTGCTCGGTCTGCTTGACGTCGACCACGAATCGCATATGGCGCCCGCGGCAGATGGTGTCGACGCCGTCGGAGCCGGTGAGCTCGAAGGTCACCGCGCGGCCCTTCGCTTCGGCGACGGTCGCTTCGATGCGCACCGTCATGCCGAGCAGCGTCGGCGCGGTGTGGTCGAGCTCGACGCGCGTGCCGACCGAGTCCTCGCCGGGGTCGAGATGCCCGAGCAGGAATTCGCGGCAGGCGACCTCGATGTCGCGCACCAGCATCGGCGTGGCATAAACGCGCGCCGCCTCGCCCATGAAGTCGATGGTGCGCTCGCGATCGACCGCGAACGTGCGAGTGGTCGACAATCCGGCGACTAGTGTGGCTTTCATGATTCTTCTCCCTCCGCTCCAAGCGTCAATCCCAGCACGGTGCGCCGCACTCCTGTTTGATCCATGTCAAGCCATCCCCTGCGTCCTAGAGCCCGAGGTACGCGGCTTGCACGCTTGCGTCGGCGAGCAGCTCGGCGCCGCTGCCGGCGAGCACGATGCGCCCGGTTTCCAGCACGTAGCCGCGATCGGCGATGGCGAGCGCCGCGCGCGCGTTCTGGTCTACCAGGAAGATCGCGGTGTCAGCCGCGCGCAAGCCCTGCACGCAGGCGAAGATCTCCTCCACCAGGCGGGGCGCGAGTCCCATGCTCGGCTCGTCGAGCAGCAGCAGCCGGGGCCGCGCCATCAGCGCGCGGCTGATCGCGAGCATCTGCTGCTGGCCGCCCGATAGCGTCCCGGCCGGCGCCTGCCGCCGCTGGCGCAGCACCGGGAACATCGCGTACACGCGCTCGAGCGTCGAGGCGGACTCCGCCGCGCGCCGCGTGTAGCCGCCCAGGCGCAGGTTGTCCTCGACCGAGAGCGGGCCGAACACCTGCCGGCCCTCCGGCACCTGCACGATGCCGAGCCGCACGCGGCGCTCCGGCGGCGCGTTCGTGATGTCGGCGCCCTCGTAGCGCACGCGGCCTCCGCTCACCCGCTGCACGCCGGACAGGGCGCGCAGCAGCGTCGTCTTGCCGGCGCCGTTGGCGCCCACCAGCGCGACCAGCTCGCCCGCCCGCACCGCGAGGTCGATCCCCTTGAGCGCGGGGATGCGCCCGTAGCGGCTCTCGAGGGCGCTGACTTCAAGCATGCGCCTGCGCCTCGCTGCCGAGATAGGCTTCGATCACCTTCGGGTCGCGCCGCACGGACTCCGCGCTTCCTTCTGCGAGCTTGCGGCCGTAGTCGAGCACCAGGACGTGGTCGGAAACGCCCATCACCAGCTTCATGTTGTGCTCGACCAGCACGGTAGTGATCCCGCGCGCCGCCAGCCGCTCGATCAGGCGCACGATCTCCTGCGTCTCGGTCGGGTTGAGTCCCGCCGCGGGCTCGTCGAGCAGCAGCAGGCGCGGGCGCGCGGCGAGCGCGCGCGCGATCTCCAGCCGCTTGAGCGCGCCGTAGGGCATGCTGTCGGAGGCCGCGCGCGCGTAGCCGGCCAGCCCCACGAATTCGAGCAGCTGGAGCGCCTCCGCGCGGCAGGCACGCTCGGCGCGCGCCAGGCTCGGAAAGCGCAGCAGCGCCGCGACCAGGCCGCAGCGCTCGTGCAGGTAGCGCCCGACCATGACGTTCTCGAGCGCGCTCATGTTGAAGAAGATCTGCAGGTTCTGGAACGTGCGGCCGACTCCGGCGGCCGCGTAGTGATGCGGTGCGCGCCCGGTGAGCTCCTTGTCATCGAACCAGATGCGGCCGGCGCTGGGACGGTACACGCCGGTCAGCAGGTTGAGCAGCGTGGTCTTGCCGGCGCCGTTCGGGCCGATGATCGAATACACGCCTTGCGCCGGGATCTCGAACTGCAGCGCCTGCACCGCGTGCACGCCGCCGAACTCCTTCGACAGGGCCTCCACGCGCAGCAGGCTCATTTGCGCTCCCCGGGCGCAAAGCGCGCCGTCAGCGTCGGCACGAAGCCTTTCGGCATGAAGATCATGGTGAGCATCATCACCGCACCGAACACCACCATTTCGTAGTCCTTGAGCACCGCGAGCAGCTGCGGCAGCGTGGTCAGAACGGCCGCACCGACCACCGCGCCGAAGGTCGACGCCAAGCCACCGAAGACCACCATCGTGACCAGCTCGATCGAGTGCAGGAAATTCGCCCTGCCCGGGGTGATGAAGCCGGAGTAATACGCGGTCAGCCCGCCGGCGAACGCGGCGAACACCGCCGACAGCACGAACACCATCACCTTCTGGCGCACGCTGTCGATGCCGACTACCTCGGCGGCGGTCTCCGAGCCGTGCAGCGCGCGCAGGGCGCGTCCGCCGGGCGACTCGACCAGATTGAGCGCAAGCCAGACCGCGAGCAGCAGCAGCGCTCCGACCACCCAGTACCATGCCTTTTCGCCCGTCAGCGCGTGGCCGAATAGCGCGAGCGGCGGCACGCTCATTCCGTCGGGCCCCCCGGTAAGTTGGTCCTCGTTGGAGATGACGATGGCGATGATCACGCCCAGGCCGAGCGTGGCCATCGCCAGATAGTGGCCCCGCAGGCGCAGGATCGGTCGCCCGACCAGCCAGGCGAGCAGCGCTACGCCGGCAGTCGCAGCGGCGAGCGAGGCGAGCGGCGGCCAGCCGTAGCGCGCGGTGAGGATCGCCGAGCCGTAGGCGCCGAGGCCGAAGAATCCGGCGTGGCCGAGGCTGATCTGGCCGGCGTAGCCGATCAGCAGGTTCAGCCCGATGCAGACGATCGCATTCAGCCCGACCAGGACCGCGACGTCGTAGAAGTAGTTGTTCGCGAGCGCGAGCGGCAGCAGCGCAATCACCACCGCGAGGGCGAGCATGCCCCCGGTGCGCGCAGTGCGGAGTGCGGCCGGCATGGGTCGCCGCCGCCCTAGACGCGCTCGACCGAGCGGCGGCCAAGCAGGCCGCCCGGCATCAGCACCAGCACCGCGAGCATGATGCCGAACGCGATCACGTCCTTGTAGGCGGACGACACGTAGCCCGCCGAGAGCGCCTCGAGCAGACCGAGCGCCAGCCCGCCGATTACCGCGCCCGGGCCGCTTCCGAGGCCGCCGAGGACCGCCGCGGCAAAGCCCTTCAGGCCGAGCATCACGCCCACGTCCCAGGCAGTGAAGGTGATCGGCGCGATCAGGATTCCGGCCAGCGCCCCCAGCGCGGCGGACAGGCCGAAGGAAACCAGCAGCACGCGCCGCACGCTGATCCCTACCAGCTGCGCGGCGAGCCTGTTGTGCGAGGTGGCGAGCATCGCCTTGCCGTGCAGGGTGCGGTTGAAGAACCACCACAGCGCCGCGACGACGACGAGGGTCACTCCGACCACCCACAGGCTCTGGGGCACGATCGTTGCGCCGCCAAGCGCGATCGGCCGCTCGCCGCTGAACGCGGGCAGGGCGTGCAGGTTCTTGTCCCATACCAGGCTTGCCAGGCCGCGCAGCAGGATCGAGGCGCCGATGGTGATGATGATCAGGGTTACCACCGATTCGCTGCGAACCCGCTCGACCGCGAGCTTCTCCAGCGCCAGCCCGACCAGGGTGGTGGCGGCGATGGCCAGCAGCGCGGCAAGCGCCAACGGCAGCCCGGCCGCGATCAGCGACACGGTGGTCATGCCGCCGATCATCACGAATTCGCCCTGGGCGAAATTGATGACGTTGCTGGCGTTGTAGATGATCGAGAAACCGAGCGCCACCAGCGCGTAGATCGCCCCGACGGTCAGCCCGCTGAGCAGGTACTGCAGCAGCTGCGGGCTCATCGCCGGGGTGCGCGCCTTACTTCACCAGGGTCCAGTCGCCGTTCTTGATCTCCAGCATGCGGAACGCCGACAGGTCGAGGCCGAGGTGATCGGTGGGCGAGAGATTGAACTCGCCGTCGATGCCCATCCAGCCGCGGGTCGATTCGATCGCGTCGCGCACTTTCGCCTTGTCGGTGCTCTTCGCCTTCTTCATTGCATTGACCACCAGGTAGAGCCCGTCGTACGCATGGCCGCCGAAAGTCGACACGTCCTGGTGATAGCGCGACTCGAAGTCGTGCTCGTAGGCCGTGACGACCTTCTTCTGCGGGTCGTTGAACGGCAGCGCCTTGGCCACCAGCAGCGCGGCCGCCGGTAGGCGCACGCCGTTGGCGGCGTCGCCGGAGAGCTCGATGTACTTCTTGGAAGCGACCCCGTGCGACTGGTACAGCGGCACGGTCATGCCGATCTGGCGGAAGTTCTTGGTCACGATCGCCGGCGCCGCGCCGAAGCCTGCGTTGAGCACCGCCTGGACCCGCGTGTCCTGGCGCATCTTGGTGAGCTGCGGTGTCATGTCGGTGTCCTTCGAGTTGTAGGTCTCGTCGGCGACGATCTCGATGCCGTACTTCCCGGCCACCTCCATGCACTGCGCGCGCATCGACTTGTCGAAGCCGCCCGAGCCCGAGATCAGCCCGATTTTCGAAATGCCGCGCGTCTTCATGTCGGCGAATATCTTCTCGCAGGCCATGCGGTCGGTGGCCGGCGTCTTGAACACCCACTTCTTGACCGGCTCGACGATCACCACCGCGCCCGCGAGCGAGACGAACGGCACTTGCGCCTGCTCGACCAGCGGAATCACGGCCATCGTTTCGCCGGTGGTCGAGCCGCCGACGATCGCATCCACCTTGTCCTCCTCGATCAGGCGCTTGACGAAAGTGCGCGCCTTGTCGGCATTGCCGCCGGAGTCGTAGGCGATCAGCTGCAGCTTCCGGCCGAGCACGCCGCCCGCGGCGTTGATCTTCTCGACGTACATCTCGAGCGTCTTCTGCTCCGGATCGCCGAGGAACGCGGCCGGGCCGGTGACCGAAAGGAAGGATCCGATCTTGATCGGCGGCGCCGCGTGCGCGGCGAAGGCGATGCTGGCGATCGAAGCAAATCGTGCGAACGTGCCAAGGCAGCTTCTGAGATTCATGACTCTCCTCCTCGAAAAGTGGAATAGGCAGCCTGGCCGTTGCGTGCGGCGCGGCTGCGCGGTAAGGTATTCCGGTACTCCAAAGCGTATTTGAACGCTAGCGCGCCTGCATAGGGAGCAATTTGATCTACCGCAAGAAAAGCAGCATTGCGCCGGCCGGCGAGGCGCGTCAGGCGCGCGTGCGCGGCGTGCTGGCGGGCGATCTCGAGCAGGTGATCGAGATCGACACCGTGGTCACCGGGCTGCGCAAGGCCGCGTACTGGGCCGAGATTCTGCGGCGCTACGGCGGCGGGCGGCGCCGGCGCTACTTCCTGGTCGCCGAAGCGGAGGGGCGCATCGAGGGCTACGTCATCGGCGAGGTGCGCGACTGGGAGTTCGGCTCGGCGCCCTGCGGCTGGGTGTTCGCGATCAGCGTGCGGCCCGATGCGCGCCTCGGCGGCAGCGGGACGGGACTTCTGAAGGCGATCAGCGACAGCTTCAGGCGCGCCGGCGTTTCCACGCTGCGCACCATGCTGGCGCGCGACAACCAGCTGATCCTGTCGTTCTTTCGCAGCCAGGGCATGATGGCCGCGCCCTTCATTGCGCTCGAGAAAGACCTGTGACGGGGGCGCATTGAAGCTGCAGACCAACACCTTGCTCGCGCTCTACAGCGTGCTCGAGTTCGCCGCCAACCCGGGGCGGCACCTTTCGGCCTCGGAGGTGGCGCGGAAATACCGCGTCTCGCCGCATCACCTGGCGAAGGTATTGCGCACGCTCGGACGGGCCGGCCTGGTCGGAGCGGTGCGCGGCGTCGGCGGCGGCTACCGCTTCGCGGGCAACGCCAAGCGCCTGACGCTGATGGACGTGATCGAGTTGTTCGAGGACATCAGCTCGCCGCGCCGCGCCATCGCCAAGGCCGCCCGGCGGCGCAGTGCCGCGGACGGAATTGCTGCGCCGCACGAAGTCGAAGACGCGCTCGGCGTGGTGCTGAAGGAAATCGACGAGATCGCCAAGGCCACCTTCCGCTCGATCACGCTCGATACCATGCTCAAGCTGGTCGAGCGCAGGCGCACCCCGCGCGGCGTCTAGCCGCGTGTTCGACTCGCGGCGCGGTCACCCCCCGGACAACGTCCCCATCGCCCAGGAAGGGTCGACCACGGTGAGCGTGAGCCGGTCTCCCGGCTTAAGGCAGCGATTGCGCATCATCTGGTGGGTGTCGACCACGGTGATCTGGCGGCCGTTGGAAAGCTCGATCGCGTTGTGGCAATGGCTCAGGCCCTGCGCGTCGGGGTCGCAATTGGTGTCGCTCTTCACGACTCCGGCGACGCGCCAGCCCGCGGTCGGGATACGCCCCTGTATGACCTGCAGTACGTAGCGCCCGCCGTGGCCGTTGTCGTACCAGGACGCGAGCTGGGCGCCGGGTGGAATCGGTGGCTGCGTCGTGTCGGCGAATCCCTTGTAGGACAGCATCGCGCTCGCGCCCAGAAGCAGCGCGCCGAATAGCCATCGGGCACCGGACTTAGCTTGGTAGGTCATCGTTCGCTCCACTCGTTCAGGTCTGCAAGAGCCCACATAAATAGGGCTTCCCACCGTCGCAATGTCAAGCGGTCCCTGTATTGCTGCTTGACCTTGCCATGCCGGTAAGGTCCACCGTTCTGCCGTTCAATCCAAGGAGAGCGCGCGATGGAATGGATCACCGACAACTGGGTATGGCTGTTGCTTTTCGGCGGGATGTTCGGCATGCACTTCTTCGGCCACGGCCGCCACGGCGCGGGCGGAGGCGGGGGCTGCTGCGGTGGCGGCCATGCGCACGGCAACGACAAGGCCGCCAAGGCGGACGCTCCCGGCATGCAAGGCAAGCTCCCCGCGGGCGGCGAAGGCGACGCGGCACACTAGGCAGTGCCGCAGAGGCAGATGAACGGCATGCCTGCGGGACGCCGGCGGGTGCTTGTTGGCGCGACGTTGTTCGCCGCCGGCACGCTCGCGGGCGCGGGCGGTGCCCTGCTCTGGGCCGGCCAAAGCCGGGCGTTCCGCAATTACCTGCGCCAACGCAGCGACGCAGCGCTCGACGAGCTTGCGGCCGAAGTGATTCCTGGCGCAGGGGTCGAGCTGCCGGTGCGCTTCAGCGACGCCGTGCAGCGTCTGGTCGCCGCCGGAGCGATCTCGCCGGCACGCTTCGAGCGTCTGTACGCGGCGCGCGGCGGAGTGCCCGGGTGGATGCGCTCGCTGTTCGAGCGGTCGTCCGCGGACCCGATTCGCATCAGCGCGGCCAGTGCGCCCCTGTTGCTCAACCTGCTCTGGCCCCTGGGGCTGAGCAACCGCGCTGCCTTCAACGCGCGCAGCCCGCTCGCGCTGGCGGGCGCGGGGCGCGGGAGCTTCGCGAGCACCGGTGGCTGGAGCTTGGGCGAACGACCGGGCGCGGAGCTGTTCAACAGCGTCGAGATCGTGCGGCTCAACGAGGCCGCGGAAGCCGCGGTTGAGCAGGCGGCGCGCGCGAGCTTTCGGCCCTGCTGCGACAACTCCGCCTTCTTCCAGGACTGCAACCACGGCTCGGCCTTGCTCGGCTTGTACCAGCTCGCTGCTGCCCAGGGCGCCGATGCCGCCGAACTGTTCCGTGTCGGCAAGCTCGCCAATAGCTACTGGTACCCCGAGCAGTACCTCGCTGCCGCGATCTACTTCCGCGCGTTCGAGAGCCTCGGGTGGTCCGAAGTCGACGCCGCGCGGCTCATGGGGCAGCGCTATTCCTCGGCCAGCGGCTGGCAGCAAAACGTCGATGCGCGCCTGCGCAAGACGGGCTTGCGCCGCGGCACCGATTCATCCGGCGGCGCTTGTGCCGCCTGACGGCCAGTCGCCAGTTCCTAGCTGCACCGGTTAACTTCTACCGTCACGTGCGCGAGCTCCTCGTGTTCGCGCAACCGCGCCTTGACGCGATCGGGGGTCATGCCTGCGTCGTGCGTGACCAGGCTCAGGATGCAGGCGAATCGAGCCTTTCCCACGCGCCAGAGATGAAGGTCCGCGATGCGGGTGGACCCGCCGTGATCGAGGTCCGCGACGGCCTCCGGGATCTCGGCGGTTACCGGGTTGTCCATTTCCCGGTCGAGCAGGACCCGGCTGGTGTCGCGCAGCAGCCCCCAGGCCCAGCGCGCGACGAGGATCGCGCCGACGATTCCCATGACCGGGTCGAGCCAGTTCCAGCCGAACAGCATGCCGCCGCCAAGCGCGACGATGGCGAGCACCGAGGTGGCCGCGTCGGCGATCACGTGCACGTAGGCCGATCGCAGGTTCAGGTCATGGTGCCGGTGATGGGCCGCGTGCTCGTCATGGGGGTGATCGTGATGATCGCCCGCCCGGCCGAGAATAACAGCACAGGCGATATTGACGACGAGGCCGACGACGGCGATCCCGATCGCCTCCGGAAAGTGGATCGTCTGCGGAGCGACGATCCGCTCGACCGAGGCGAAGGTCATCATCGCGGCGACGCCGAGCAGGAACACTGCGCTGGTGTAGCCGCCCAGAATCTCGATCTTCCAGGTCCCGAACGCGAAGCGCGAATCCTGCGCATAGCGGCGCGCCGCGACGTAGGTGTACGCGCTCAGGCCGATGGCGACCGCATGCGAGCTCATGTGCCAGCCGTCGGCCAGCAGCGCCATCGAGTTGAACCACCAGCCGGCCCATATCTCGACCACCATCATCGCGGCGGTGATCCACATCACCGCCCGGGTGCCGCGCTCTGCGGCGTGGCTGCCGGGGTCGAACACGTGGCTGTGGGTCCAGCGGCTCAGGTCGTTGGCGTGCATTTGAGTGTCCAAAAAGGGGCGGGCGGGCCCGAACAGGGCGGATTATGCGCGCACCGGAGGTGCGCAAAATATTGATGCGTGATAAATTACGCTTCGTGCGCAAGCTCCTTCGCAAACTGCTCGTCCTGATTCTCGTCGCCTGGCTGCCGGTGTTCACCGGCAGCGCCTTGGCGTCCGTCGTGTGCGAGGATGCAGCGCAGGCCGGCCATTCGCACGTGGCTGACCAGAGCAACAGTCCCGCAGGCGGTGCAACCGGCGCGGCCGACGACTGCGGCGGCTGCGACGTCTGCTTCTCTCACTGCACGCTGTCGCTGCCGGCTACCGCCCATCGCCTCGCGGCGCAGGTTTCCGGCGCCGTCGCGCAGACCGCGCCTGCGCGATTGATATCCCTCTCGTTGCCGCCGGTCGACCGGCCGCCGCTCTCCCGCCTCGGCTGATCCGCCGGGCGGTACCCCCCTGCGTTGCGCTGTTCCGGGCCGGCTTGCGCCGGCCCTCCGCTCGGCCCGACCTCGCCCGCGCGCGGCGACGCGCGCCAAATCTCATCCTCAGAAGGTGCTCTTAAATGAAGCGCAATTACCGTAGTCACGTCATCACACCGGATCTGCCGCGCCGGCGGTTCGTTCAAGGACTCGCGGCGGGCGGCGCGCTGCTCGGCATGTCGTCGCTCGTCGCGCCGGCCACGGCGCGCGCCTCGAGCGCCGCCGGCGCCCCGGTGCTCAGCGGCACCGAGTTCGATCTCGTCATCGCCGAATCGCCGGTGAATTTCACCGGCAACCCGCGCATGGCTACCACGGTCAACGGCTCGATCCCCGCCCCGACGCTGCGCTGGCGCGAGGGCGACACGGTCACTCTGCGGGTTACCAACCGTCTGCGCGAGACCGCGTCCATACACTGGCACGGCATTCTGCTTCCGTTCCAGATGGACGGGGTACCGGGCATCAGCTACAGGGGCATCGCGCCAGGCGAGACTTTCGTCTACCGGTTCAAGGTGCAGCAGTCCGGCACCTACTGGTACCACTCCCATTCCGGCTTCCAGGAACAGACCGGCATCTACGGCGCGATCGTCGTCGAACCCGCCGACGCGGATCCGATCCGCGTGCAGCGCGACTACGTGGTCCAGCTCTCGGATTGGACCGACGAGGATCCGAACAGGGTTTTCGCCAAGCTCAAGACGGAAAGCGACTACTACAACTTCAACCAGCCCACGGCGGGCCAGTTCTTGCGCGATGTTTCCCGCGAGGGGCTTTCGTCCGCGCTTGACAGGCGCCGGATGTGGAACCAGATGCGGATGAATCCGACCGATCTGGCCGACGTTTCGGCGTACACCTACACCTATCTCACCAACGGCGCCACGCCGGCCGGCAACTGGACTGGATTGTTCCGTCCCGGCGAGAAGGTGCGGCTGCGCTTCATCAACTCGGGCGCGATGACGTTCTTCGACGTACGCATTCCAGGGCTCAAGATGACCGTGATCCAGACCGACGGCCAGAGCGTCGACCCCGTCACGGTGGACGAGATCCGCATCGGGGTCGCCGAGACCTACGACGTGATCGTCGAGCCCAAGGACGAGGCTTACACGATTTTCGCCCAATCGATGGACCGCACGGGCTATGCCCGCGGCACCTTGGCGCTGCGCGCAGGAATGGCGGCAGCGATCCCTCCGCTGGACAAGCCACAACCTCTGAGCATGACCGACATGATGGGCGCAATGGGCGGCGGCGCGATGGCCGGCATGGCGGGAATGAGTCACGGCGGCGCTGTCATGGCGCCCATGGCCGGGATGGACCACGGCAGCGGCGCAATGGCCGCGATGCCGGGCATGAACCACGGCGGGAGGGAGATGAGCATGGGCGGCGGGGAGGTGCGCGTGCGCCACGCGAGGACCGAATACGGCCCGAGCACCGACATGCACGTCGACACGCCGCGCACCAACCTGGACGACCCCGGCATCGGGCTGCGCAACAACGGCCGCCGCGTGCTGACCTACGCCGACCTGCACACGATCGGTGGGCCGCTCGACCCTTCCGGCCCCGAGCGTGAGATCGAGCTGCATCTGACCGGCAACATGGAGCGCTACACCTGGTCGCTCGACGGCCTCGAGTTCGGCCGCTCCACGCCGGTGCACTTTCGCTACGGCGAGCGGCTGCGCGTGGTGTTCGTCAACGACACCATGATGACCCACCCCATGCACCTGCACGGGATGTGGAGCGAGCTGGAAAGCCCCGAGGGACGCTTCCAGGCGCGCAAGCACACCATCAGCGTGCAGCCGGCGCAGCGGGTCAGCTTTCTCGTCACCGCCGACGCCCAGGGGCGGTGGGCCTGGCATTGCCACCTGCTGTACCACATGGACGCCGGTATGTTCCGGGAAGTGGTGGTCGCTTGAGCGCCGCGAATCAAATCCCCATGGAGAACACAAACATCATGCTGAACCGAACGAAATTCTTTGCCGCTGCGCTGTTGATGGCGGGCGCGGCCTCCGCCTGGGCGCAAGGGACCGTGCCCGGCATGGATCACGGCAGCATGGGCGGCATGACCCACGGCGGGGCGGGTACTCCGGGCGGAGCTTCGTCGACCGCCCCGATGCAGGCGAACACGCCTTCATCGGGCGAACGGGATCCGAACGCCTATTCGGACGGCTATGACTTCGGCGCGATCCCCCGCCCCCGCATGGGGGACGAGCACAGCTTTGGCTCGTTGCTGGTCGACCGCCTCGAGCGCGGTTACGCCGATGGCGGCAACTCCACTGCGTACGACGTGCAGGCCCGGTACGGCCGCGACTACGACCGCGCCGTGCTCAAGGCCGAGGGCGAGCTGGCCAGAGGCAAGCTGCAGGATGCACGCACGGAACTGCTGTGGGGCCACGCGGTCGCAACCTACTGGGATGCGCAGCTCGGCATTCGTCACGACAGCGGAGTCGGGCCGGATCGCAGCTGGCTCGCGGTCGGCGTCCAGGGCCTGGCACCCTACTGGTTCGATGTCGAGGCGACGGCGTACCTTGGCCGGGAGGGACGCAGTGCTCTGAGGCTCGCCGCAAGCTACGACCTGCACCTCACGCAAAAGCTGATCCTGCAGCCGCGCGTCGACGCCAATCTCTACGGCAAGCGCGATTCCGCGCGCGAGCTGGGCTCGGGCCTGTCCGACGTCACGGCAGGCGTCCGGCTACGCTACGAACTCCGGCGCGAACTCGCGCCTTACGTAGGCGTCGAATGGGGCGGCAAGTTCGGCGAGACGGGAGACTTCGCGCGCGCGGCCGGCGCGTCTACGCGCGAAACTCGGTTGGTCGCCGGCGTTCGCTTCTGGTTCTGAACACAAAAATCTAGGAGGCTTCAATGAAAAGAGCAATTTCGATTCTGATTCTTGCAACGCTGCCTTCCGTCGTGCTCGCTGACGGCGACCACGACGCCGGCATCGGGCGGCCAGGCGATCCGGCCAAGGTCGAACGCACGGTCGAGGTCCTGACGGAGGACAACATGCGGTTTGTCCCGAACCGGATCGAGGTCAAGCCAGGGGAAACCATTCGCTTTATCGTTAAGAACGTGGGCAAGCTGACCCACGAGATGGTGCTCGGCACCCCGAGCGAGCTCAAAGAGCACGCTGAAATGATGCGCAAGATGCCCGGCATGAAGCACGCCGAGCCCAACATGATCAGCCTGAAGCCGGGTCAGCGCGGCAGCATCGTCTGGCAGTTCGGCGGACCCGGCAAGGTCGAGTTCGCCTGCCCGCAGCCCGGTCACATCGAGGCGGGAATGACCGGCGTCGTGGAAGCGAAGGAGTGATGAGGGCACCGGAGGGAGACCGCCGCGTGTTGGAACAATCTCTCGCCAGGAACGGAACCCAATGAAAGTTGCAGCGACCACTGTGGGTACCATCGCGCTTGCCGTTCTCGGCGTTCTCGCGCTGATGTACACGGGCGCCTTCAACGTCGCCACGGCATGGCGGGATCCGGCGCTGTTGCGCTGGGTGCTGGTCACCACTCGCGAAAGCTCCATCCAACGCCGAGCGCAGGCGGTGAAGCCCCCTGCGCTGGAAGGAGCGGCCCGAATCGACAACGGCTTTCGCGGTTACCGGGAGGCGTGCGCCGTTTGCCATGGCAGCCCCGGCGGGGAACGGTCGGCGCTGGCGAAGGGACTCAACCCCGAACCGCCGGATCTTACAAAGGACCAGGACCACATGTCCGCCGCCGAGCTCTTCTGGGTGATCAAGAACGGCGTGCGCATGACCGGCATGCCGGCCTGGGGCCCATCCCGCAGCGACCAAGAGCTGTGGGACATCGTCGCGTTCCTCAGGGCGCTGCCGAACATGAGCGCCGCGGAGTACCGAGAGTTGGATCGCCGTTTAGCCGCCACCATCCGTGACTGATCGCAGTGACACTGGATTGCGGCACCGGGACGACGCAAAACACTGGCCGCCTGGAGGCAGACTGGACGCGTCGGCTTTGGTGCCGCTCAACGCAGGCGCTGGCGGGGAATGCTCAGTACCTATGCCCTCCGCATCGGGCGAGAGAGCGTTCGAGCGTGGGTGACGCTCACGGAACGACACCCAATGCTTGATTGACGAGAGCGCGCGCCTGACCGATCGCGAGGCGGTTGCGCGCAAGAGCCAGCTCGGCTTGAAATAGTGCGACGCGGGCGCGAATCAGCTCGATGAGGCCGATCTGCCCGGCGTCGTAGGCGCCCTGCAGACGGGAGACACTGCTCCGCACCGCCTGCAGGCGTGCGCGGACGAGCGGCGTTTCGGCCTCGGCGGCAGCAAGCACCACCTTGGCCGTGGCGAACTCGACGCGGAGCTTGCGCGCGTCGTCGTCGTACCTGGCCTGCGCGGCCGCCAAGTCGGCGAGCGCGGCGGCCTGCCGCGGCGCGTTGCGTGCCCTGGTTGAGAACGGCAGGCGAAAACGCAGCCCGACGGTCGTGTCGTACTGCGTTCCGAACGTATCGCGGTTGCGGCCGACGAACAAGCCGATTTCGGGGCTCTCGCGCCTGGCTGTATCGACCAGCTGCAACGCGGCTGTGGCTGCGTCGATGCCGCGCGCATCTGCTTGCAGCAGCGGATGGTCGGAAATATCCCGTTCAGGCGCGAGGGGCTCTTCGAAGCTCTGCGGTGGCGCGCGAAGGCCGGTGAGGCTCAGTAGGGCGGTGCGCGCGGCCGCGAGCCGCGCCTGCCGCTCGCGTGCGTTCGCCTGCGCCTCGAACAGCTCGCTGCGTGCCTGATCGAGCTCGAGCGCGGCTACCTCGCCGGCGCGCACGCGGCGCGCCACGTCGGTTTCGAGCGCGCGCGCGTTGCCGACTCTCCGGTCGGACAACTCGGACTCGCGCTCGGCCAGCGCAAACTTGTACACCGCGCCGCGCACCGCTCCGGCGACCGCGAGCCGCGCCTGCGCCAATTGCGCATCGGTGCGCGCGAGGTCCGCCACCGCGACCTGCTGCGTTGCCGTGCGTTCACCCGGCAGCCAGAGCGGGGCGCTTAATTCGGCTTCGGTCACACGCTGATTCCTGTTCTGGATGGGCTGATCTGTGGCGTGGCTCAGCGTGATCGCCGGTGGGGCCGGGAAAAACGCACGGGCTGCTTCGCGGCGTGCGATGAACTCGTTGCGGCGCGCCTCGAGCGCCTTGATTTGCGGGTTCAAGGCCCATGCGCCCTCGACCGCTTCGCGCAGGGTTTGCGCTGCGGCGCTCTGCGAAGCCGACAGAGCGAGAATAACAATGCCGAACAGTAAGCGACCGATCATGGTTGATCTCGCGGATTGGCGGCCCTCGATCGCCGTAGCGGTGCGCGGGCGCCAGCCGCGGTGGCATAGGGTTTTCATTCGGCCGGACGCTCCTGGTGGGTAAGCGCCGCGTCCCGGCTCGCTCGGCGTCGATCGCGGTATTGTTCGACCCACTCGTACATGAGAGGCAGCAGGAGCAAGGTAAGCGCGGTCGACGTGAAAAGCCCGCCGACGACGACCGTCGCCAGCGGCCGCTGCGTTTCCGCCCCGACGCCGCTCGAGAGCAACATCGGCACCAGGCCAAGGATAGCGACCGACGCGGTTATGAGGACGGGGCGCAAGCGCAGTGTGGCAGCCTCCCGGACAGCGACGGCGATTGGGTGTCCGAGGCGCCGCTGGTCGTTCATGAACGAGACCAGCACAATGCCGTTGAGCATGGCGACGCCGAATACGGCGATGAATCCGATCGCCGATGGCACGGAAAGGAATTGTCCGGTGACAAACAGGCCGAAGATGCCGCCGATCAGGGCGAAGGGCACGTTGGCGATGATCAGCAGCGCATAAATGATCGAGTCGAACGCCGTATAGAGCAGCACGAAGATAAGGCCGATCGTCAGGGGCACGATGACGGCAAGTCGCGCGAAGGCGCGCTGCTGATTCTCGAACGAGCCCCCCCACGCGACGTAGTACCCCGGTGGCATGGTTACCGCCTTACCGATTGCGGCGTTGGCATCAGCCACGAAACCGCCGACATCGCGACCCTGGACTTCCATCAGGATGACCTTGAGGCGCTGGAGCTGGGTGTGACGGATGAAGGAATAGCCGTCGTCAAGCGTGACCTTGGCGAGCCGGGAGAGAGGGACCAGTGCGCCGCTTTCCGTGCGAATCGGGATGTTCCGGATCGCCGCGATGTCCTTGCGGAATTCCGGCGCCAGCCAGACCTCGATAGCGAATTGCCGCGTCCCGTCGATAAGGGAGCTGACGGCTTCGCCGCCGATGCCGGCCTGCACCACTGTCAACAAGTCCGAGGCGTTCACTCCGTAGCGGGCCATCGTTTCCCGATCGACCTGGATCGCGAGTTGCGGCTTGCCTTGGTTTGCCTCAAGGGACAGATCCGCCACGCCCTGCATCCGTGCCAGAACGCCCTTTATCTGTTGAGAAAGCCGGTCGAGCGTCGCGAGTTTCTGGCCGTAGACGTTGAGGGTAAGGGGCGCGCGGGCGCCGGTGAGCAGCTCTTCGACCCGCATCTGGATGGGCTGCGTCATGGCCACGACCGCGGTTGGGAGAGCCTGCTGGAGCCGGTCTTGCATCTCGCTCGAGAGCGTCTGATACGAAATCGCCTTGGGCCACTGCTCGCGGGGCTTGAGGCCGATGATCGTTTCCTGGTAATTCACGTCAGTCGTATCGCCTTTCTCCGGCCTGCCGATCGTCGCAAGGGTCGAGCGGACCTGGGGAAAGCTCGCTTTCAATACCTTGTCGACGGTGCGCGAGATGCGTATCGATTCGTCGAGCGAAGTCGACGGAATCGCCGTTACCTGGACCATGAGACTGCCTTCCTGCAGCTGAGGCATGAACTCCGTGCCAAGATGCGGGACCAGCGCAAGCGCCCCGACAAGCAGCGCAATGGCCAGCGCCAGCGTGACGGCTTTGTGCGCGCGGACGCGATCGAGCAGCGGCAGGTACGCGCGCTTGACCGCCCGGAGGGCAAACGTGTCCTTTTCGGCCTTCGGTCGCAGTATCAGGGCTGACAGCACGGGAATTATCGTCAGGGACAGGACAAGCGAGCCCGCCATCGCGAAGGTTATGGTTAGCGCCATCGGCTTGAACAGCTTGCCCTCGAGCCCGCTGAGGCTGAACAACGGCAGGAAAACGACGATGATGATGAGGATGGCGAAGGCGATCGGGTTGGCCACTTCGCGCGCCGCCTTGGCGATCACCGCCGTTCGGCTTTCGACCCGCTGGGCGTGGCTCAGCAGCCGGTAGCTGTTCTCGACCATGACCACGGCGCCGTCGACCATCATCCCGATACCGATGGCGAGGCCGGCGAGCGACATGAGATTCGCCGACAGCCCGGTTAACTGCATCAATATGAAAGCAATCAGCATGGCGAGCGGGAGAGCGACGATGACCACGATCGCCGACCGGAGTTCGCCGAGGAACAGCAACAGCACGAGGGCGACGAGGACCGAACCTTCGATGAGCGCATCTTCGGCCGTCCGCACCGCCTTGTAGACGAGCGTGGTCCGGTCATACACCGGATTGATCGTGACGCCCTGCGGCAACGCCTTGCGGATGGCTTGGAGCTTGTCCTTGACCGCCCCGACCACTTTTGCCGCGTTCTCGCCGATGCGCTGGAGCGCGATTCCGAGCACGACCTCCTTGCCGTCCTTGGTAACGGCGCCCGTGCGCAGCCCCGGACCTACTTTCACCTCGGCGACGTCGCGCACATAGATCGGCACGCCATGGCGCGTGGCAATGACAATGTCGGCGATGTCGGCCGTATTCGATACCAGGCCGTTGCCGCGCACCAGAAACTGCTCCTGTCCCCGATCGATGTACTGGCCACCGACCTGCCGGTTGTTGACCTCAATCGCTTTCATTACGTCCCTGAACTCGAGCCCGAATTTGATAAGTTTTCGCGGGTCGATCAGTACCTGGTACTGCTTCTCGAAGCCGCCCCAGGATGTGACATCGTCGACGCCCGGGGCGGTTCGCAGCAGGAGGCGTACGGTCCAGTCCTGCAGCGTGCGCAGATCCATCTCAGAAAGTTTCTTGTCGGCCGACTCGACGGTGTACCAGAACACTTGTCCCAGGCCGGTCGAGTTGGGTCCGAGCTGAGGCTCGCCATATCCGGCGGGCAGGCGTGCCTTGGCCTCCGTAAGCCGCTCGGATACGAGCCGGCGCGCGAAGTAGATATCCGTGTCGTCGGTAAAGTAGACCGCCACGTAGGAAAGACCGAACATCGATACCGACCGAACCTGCTCGACCCCCGGCAGGCCGGCCATGGAGGTCTCGATCGGCACCGTGAGGAGCTTCTCGATATCCTCGGCCGCGAGACCTGGCGACTCGGTGTAGACGTTGACCTGAACCGGCGTGACGTCCGGGAACGCGTCGACGGGGACCTGCTGGAAGGCGCGCACACCGAGGAACACAACGAGGCCAAGGGCGAGCAGCGACAGGAACTTGTAGCGCAGCGAAAGCTCGACGAGCGAGGTCAGCATAAGGGAGGTGCGTCCGCCTAATCCGCGCTGATCTGCGATTTGAGGAGGCGCGCCTTGAGAGCGTAGGCGCCCGAAACCACGACCTCGTCACCCGGCTCGAGTCCCGATTTGATTTCGATCTGATTGCCGCTTTGCGCGCCGGTCTCGACGGGGCGGGGCTCGAACCGGTCGCCTGCTGCTGTGAAGGCGGTCATTTGCCCCTGGAGCAGAACGAGCGCGCTCTCGGGCACGCGCAGCTCGGGATGTTTGCTGGCCTTCTCAATCAGCACGTTGGCGAACATGCCGGGCTTCAGGCGAAGGTCGGGATTAGGGACCTCGATACGTGCCTTTGCCGTGCGCGTCTCCGGGTCGAGCAGACTGCCGATATAGGTCAGCCTGCCTGGGAAGCGCTGGTCAGGATACGACCCGACCGATACCGTCGCGGGCGCACCGACGGCGACCTCGCCGATGTCGCGGTCGTAGAGATTCGTCTCCACCCAGACTGAGGAGAGGTCGGCAACCGTAAAGAGCGACTGATAGGAGCGCGCATACTCTCCCAGCACCGCCGCCTTTTGCACAACGATACCGCCGAACGGGGCGGTTAGAGCGAGCGCGTCGGTCGGGATGCCAGACGATACGGAAGAAGAAGCGCCGAGGTTGGTCAGCCTCGCCCTGGCGGCATCGAGCGTCGCGTTCGCCCTTTCGTAGTCGGCCTTGGCGCTCAGCAGGTCCTTCTTCGCAGTTGAGCCCTCCTGGACCAGGCGCTGCACCCGCTCCAGGCTGGTCTTTGCCAGACTGAGCCCGACCCGCGCCTGCTGGTAGGCTGAGCGCGCCCCGCCAATTTCGGGGCTTTCAAGAATGGCTAATGTTTCACCCGACTTCACGTGTTTGCCAAGATCGGCAAGAACTTTCACCACCCGGCCTGCGACGGGCGGCACAACAAGAGCAAGCCTGGTCTGGTTTGCCTCGATGGTGCCGAACACGCCGATCGTATCGGCCGTTTCCTTCATTTCTATTTTCTCGATCTTGAGGCCGGCGCGGCGGGCATCCTCCGCGCTGAGCCGCAGCGGGCTCCCAGTGTCGGCGGCCCCCTTCCCGGCCGCCGCCTGTTCCTTTTCAGGCGAAGCGGAGGCTGAATTCTTGTCCGAATTTCCGCACGCGCCGAGCGCGGAAAGTGCTAGCGCGACGCACGCCCATCGAACGGCAGGCAGGGTAGCGGTCATGGAATCACTGCCGCGATCACGTCCCCGCGATCACGGGCGTCCCGCTCCGTCGGTTTCATTGTTTCCATCCGCGAAATCTCCCCGAAATGCATGACCGCAACAGGTTGCGGTCGCGACAGGTACGAATCCTCGCGGCTCAAAGAGCCGCCGAGCAACGCGTCTCAAGTACCGTCAGAGTGCGGGTGGGGCGTGGGACCAGCTAGTGGCGAAGCGGGCGCTGCGGGTTCGCGGTGGGCCGTGGTAAAACCGAGCGATTCCAGTGGCCATGCTGCCCGTCGCGGCAAGGCCAGACACGAGCGGCAGTACGGCGAGGAGGAATTGCATTCCGTCGGCCCGATCTGCAGTCGCGCCGATCGTCGACGCAAGCAACGTGCTCGCGTGGGTGAAGACATTGCAGGACGAACTGTGGCGAAGATTGCCTGCGCCGCTTTCGCCACGAAATTTGTGCACCGCTGATTGGGGCGTGGTCCCGAAAGCCTCGGCGGCCTCTGGACAAACTAGGGTGCCAAATACCCAGGCGATGATTGTGAACGAAGCGACGAGGCGCCGGAACGCGCCGATAGAGCCGGTATGTGCGAGAGACGGGTACATGCTTGTTTTTCTTTATCCATGGATCTCTCGAATAAGTCAAGATGCCAGGCCCCATCGGTGTTCATTACACATGACAGCTGCACGCAGGGCATCGAGGTAATTCTCTAACCCTGGAAACTCAGATTTTCCCCAGGTCGGAATCTGCGCGCCTCCGGCGCGTTCAATGTCTGGCGGATCTAGGGCGCGCGCGCCCGGCGCTTGGGGCTTGCGCCGCACCCGGCGCGGCGAGGCCGTCGAGGATCGGGCACTCCGGCCGCTCGTCGCCGTGGCAGTGCTCGGCGAGCGCCTGCAGCGTACGCTTCATCGCTTCCAATTCGCCGATGCGCACGTCGAGCTCCGTGATGTGCTCCTGCGCCAGCGTCTTCACCTTGCTGCTCGGGCGGCGTTGGTTGCGCCACAGGCCCAGGAGCTGCTCGATCTGCTTGATCGAGAAACCCAGGTTGCGCGCCTGGCGCACGAAGCGCAGGGTGTGCACGTCGCTGGCGGAGTAGGTCCTATAACCTGAATAGGTCCGTAGCGCCTTCGGGATGAGCCCGATTCCTTCGTAATGGCGGATCATCTTGGCCGATACGCCGGAATGTTTCGCCGCCTCTCCGATGTTGATTTGCATGCCGTTCATGACTTGTCTCCGGTTGGCCGCCAGCGCCGCAGCATGAGCGCGTTCGTGACTACGCTCACGCTGCTGAAGGCCATCGCCGCCCCCGCGATGATCGGGTTGAGAAAACCGAACGCCGCGAGCGGGATGCCGACCACATTGTAGAAGAACGCCCAGAACAGGTTCTGGCGGATCTTGCCGAAGGTGCGGCGCGAGATGCTGATCGCGTCGGCCACCAGCCGCGGGTCGCCGCGCATCAGGGTGATGCCCGCGGTGTGCATCGCGACGTCGGTGCCGGTGGCCATCGCGATGCCGACGTCGGCCGCGGCGAGCGCCGGCGCGTCGTTGATGCCGTCGCCGACCATCGCGACTACCTTGCCTTTGCCGCGCAGCCCGGACACGACTTGCGCCTTGTCGGCCGGCAGCACCTCTGCCCTGACCTCGTCGATGCCCAGCGCCCGCGCCGCGGCCTCCGCGCTGCCGCGGTTGTCGCCGGAGAGCATCACGGTCTTCACGCCCTGCGCGTGCAGGGCCGCGATCGCTTCGCGCGCACCTGCTTTCAATGCGTCGCCGAATGCGAGCAGCCCGACCGCGCTGCGAGTCCCGTCCGCCTCGGCGGCGAGCCACGATATTGACCGTCCCTCGCGCACGAGCGCCTGCTCGCGCTCGGCGAGCGCCGAGGTGTCGACGCCGAGTTCCTGCATCAGCCGCGAGCTGCCAAGATAAAGCGTGCGCCCTTCGACCACGGCTTGCACGCCGCGGCCGGGGAGCGCTTTTGCTTCGCTCGCCGCCGGCGGGCAGACCTTTTCCGCAGCCGCTTGCTCGAGCACCGCGCGCGCGAGCGGGTGCTGGCTACCCTGCTGCAGCGCCGCCGCGAGCCGCAGGAGCTCGCTGCGCTCGCCGCCAACCGTTTCCGCGGCCAGCAGCTGCGGCCGACCTTCGGTCAGCGTGCCGGTCTTGTCGAACGCGACGGTGGTGATCGAGTGCGCGATCTCGAGCGCTTCGGCGTCCTTGATCAGCACGCCGTGGCGCGCCGCCACCCCGGTGCCCGCCATGATCGCGGTCGGCGTGGCGAGCCCGAGCGCGCAGGGGCAGGCGATTACCAGCACTGCCACCGCGTAGAGGATGGCCGCAGTCCAGTTTCCGGTCGCGAAGCCCCAGGCGAGCAAGGTGATGAGCGCAAGCACGAGCACGACCGGCACGAACACCGCGCTCACCTTGTCGACGATGCGCTGGATCGGCGCCTTCGCCGCCTGGGCGTCCTCCACCAGCCGGATGATGCGCGCGAGGGCGGATTCGGCGCCTACGGCGAGCGTCTCCACCAGCAGCAGGCCGTCGGCGTTGATCGCGCCGCCGGTCACCCGGTCGCCCGCGCCCTTGGACACCGGCAGGCTCTCGCCGGTGATCAGCGACTCGTCGACATGGCTGCGGCCTTCGCGGATCTCGCCGTCGACCGCCACGCGCTCGCCCGGGCGCACCACCACCAGGTCGCCCACCGCGACCGACGCGATCGGCACCTCGACGTCCTTGCCGTCGCGGCGCACGAGGGCCCGGTCCGGGCGCAGCGCATTGAGCGCGCGGATCGCTTCGGTGGTCTGGCGCTTGGCGCGCGCCTCGAGCCATTTGCCGAGCAGGATGAAAGTGATCAGCGCCGCCGCGGTTTCGAAGTACAACTCGTGCGCTCCTGCCGCGCCGAAGAACAGCTCGTACACCGACAAGCCGTACGCGGCGCTCGTGCCGAGCGCGACCAGCAGGTCCATGTTGCCGGTGAACGCCTTGACGGCTTTCCAGCCTGCACGATAGAAGCGCGCCCCGAGCCAGAACTGCACCGGGCTCGCGAGCGCGAGCTGCAGCCAGCCCGGCAGCGCCCAATGCGCGCCGAACGCGAGGCCGGCCATGGGCAGGATCAGCGGCAGGGTCAGCAGCGCCGACAGCGCAACCGGCCACCAGTCGGGCAGGCCGCCCGCGGCAGGAGCCGCGCCGGCTTTGTCGCGATCGACGGCATCCGCCTCGTAACCGGCAGCGTCGACCGCCTTGCGCAGCGCGTCGATGCCGGTGCCGGCCACCGCCGCCACGTGCGCGCGCTCGGTCGCCAGGTTCACCGTCGCCGACAGCACGCCCGGCACTTTGCCGAGCGCCTTTTCGACCCGAGCCACGCAGCTCGCGCAGGTCATGCCGCGGATCGCGAGATCAGACTCCTCGTGCGCGACTTCGTAGCCGGCGCGCTCCACGGCTTTCGCCAGCGCGTCCATCGTGACCGACGGCGCACGCTTGACTGTAGCTGCTTCGGTGGCGAGGTTGACCGACGCGGCCTCGACTCCGGGAACCGCGGCGAGCGCCTTCTCGACCCGCGCCACGCACGAGGCGCAGGTCATGCCCGCGATCGGCAGGCGCAGGTCGCGGGTTGCCGGTTCGGCTGCGGCCTTGTCAGCCGTCGCTGCGAGTGAGGCAGACATCGTTGTTCTCCTATTGCTTGAGACTCGGCCAACAGCCTGAAGGTTCCCATGCTAGTAAGGTCAAGCCTTTTTGCCCCACGGCTACGGGCTTGACCTTGCCATGGTGGCAGGGTCTAAGCTGCGTTAATGCCCGTTTCTGATCACTTTATTTGTATAGGAGCACCGACATGATCGAACTGAGCGTGGAGAGTATGACCTGCGGCCACTGCGTGAGCGCGGTGACGCAGGCGGTGAAATCGGTCGACCCGGAGGCGGATGTCCAGGTCGACCTCGAGGCCAGGCGGGTCCGCATCGACGCCGGCCGAAGCTCCGCCGATGCTGTGAGCAGGGCGCTCGCCGGGGCGGGGTATCCGGCCTCGCCGGCGGGCACGAAGGCGCCCGCGGCGACCCGGAAAAGCGGCGGCTGCTGCGGCGGCTGACCGCCGGCGGCGAGGCGGGGTGGGACACGTACGTGGTCGGGGCGCTCGCGGCCGAGCCGGCGACCGGCACCCACGTCCATCATCACTGACGGCGCCAGCCTGCGCCGCCCGGCGCGAGCCGGTCGATTGACTTGTATCGTATCGACGTTCGCTCGCCCTCGTGAGCACAATGCTCTATGGCCACAGCACTCCCCAACGCGGGCAAGACTGGGCGTTACGGCGACCTGAAGCGGCGCCTGTTCTTCCTGCTCGGCGCGCTGATCGTGTTCCGCGTCGGGGCGCACATCCCGGTGCCGGGAATAGACCCCACAGCGCTGGCCGAGCTGTTTCGCGGCCAGCAGGGCGGGATACTGGGCATGTTCAACATGTTCTCCGGCGGGGCGCTGCGCCGCTTCACCATCTTCGCCCTCGGGATCCTGCCGTACATCTCGGCCTCGATCATCATGCAGCTGATGAGCTCGGTCTCGCCGCAGCTCGAGGCGCTGCGCAAGGAAGGCGAGTCGGGGCGCCGAAAGATCACGCAGTACACCAGGTACGGCACAGTCTTCCTCTCGCTGTTCCAGGCGACGGGGATCTCGATCGCGCTTGAGTCCCAGCCGGGCCTGGTGCTGGATCCGGGCCTGATGTTCCGCGTCACCGCCGTGACGACGCTCGTAACCGGCACCATGTTTCTGATGTGGCTCGGCGAGCAGATCACTGAGCGGGGGCTCGGCAACGGCATCTCGATCATCATTTTCGCCGGCATCGCGGCCGGCCTGCCGAACGCGGTGGCCGGAACGCTCGAGCTGGTGCGCACCGGGGCGATGCATCCGCTGACCGCGTTGTTGATCGCGCTTGCGGTGGTAGTGGTGACCGCGTTCGTCTGTTTCGTCGAGCGCGGCCAGCGCAAGATACTGGTCAACTATGCCAAGCGGCAGGTCGGCAACCGCGTCTACGGCGGACAGAGCTCGCATCTGCCGTTCAAGCTCAACATGTCGGGCGTGATACCGCTCATCTTCGCCAGCTCGCTGATTCTGTTTCCGGCGACGCTACTCGGCTGGTTCGGCGCGGCCGAAGGATTCACCTGGCTGCGCGACATCGCCGGGACGCTGACCCCCGGACAGCCGATCTACGTCCTCCTCTACGCCGTGCTGATCGTATTCTTCTGCTTCTTTTATACTGCGCTGCAATACAGCCCGAAGGAGACGGCGGACAACCTCAAGAAGTCGGGCGCCTTCGTTCCGGGAATCAGGCCGGGTGATCAGACCGCGCGCTATCTGGAGCGCATTCTGACCCGTCTCACGCTGGTCGGCGCGCTCTACGTAACGCTGGTGGCCCTGCTGCCGGAATTCCTGATCCTGAAGTGGAACGTGCCGTTTTACTTCGGCGGGACGTCGCTGCTGATCATCGTCGTGGTCACCATGGACTTCATGGCGCAGGTGCAGGCCTACATCATGTCGCACCAGTACGAGAGCCTGCTGCGCAAGGCGCGCTTCAAGGGCGGTGGGCCTGAGCGATGAGCTCCGGCCCGGAACCGAGCTGCCGCCCTAGCGCCGGCCGCCGCCCGCCAGCGCCATCAAGAGGATCAGCAGATTGACGAAGATGTTGTACAGGCTCATGTACACCCCGGTCGCGGCCATGACGTAGTTGGTCTCGCCGCCGCGCACGATCCGGTTCAGGTCGTAGAGCAGAAAGAGCGAGAATACGACGATCACCAGCGTAGAAATGGTGAGCGCAAGCGCCGGGATCTGCAGGAAAATGTTCGCCACCATGGCGACCAGTAACGCGATCATCCCGACGAACAGGAACTTGCCCATGAAGCTGAAATCGCGCTTGGTGGTGCTCGCGAACGCGCCCATGGCGAAGAAGATCACGCCGGTGCCCACCGCGGCGTAGCCGACCAGCTGCATGCCGTTCGAGAGCTTCAGCGCCATGTTGAGAATCGGCCCGAGCCACCACCCCAGGATTCCCGTCATGAGAAGCAGCAACGCGACGCCGAGGCCGTTGTTGCGATTGGCCGCGATGCCGTACTGCAAGCCGATGACGCCGGCCAGCATCACCAGCGTGCTGGCAAGCGGATACTGCAGCACGAATCCGCTCGTCGCCATGCCGGCGAACGCGCCGATCAGCGTCGGCACCATCGTCAACGCGAGCAGGAGATAGGTATTGCGCATGACCCGCTGCGCCTCGGGCGCGACGGCCGCGTCGTAGGCGAATCCGGGTTGCACGTCGTGCCTGTTCCCGGCAATTGGCTTGAGTTGCGGTTCCATACTGCCTCCTTGGATTACTCAATACATAGGATAGGGATTCCCACCATGGGAAGGTCAAGCACGGAATAGCCGCCTCAGCGGAGAGCATCCGGCCCGTTTCCCACCGGGCGGCGCGTGGTGGCGAACTTCCGCCACTGCCCCCGGCGCGGCACGAACATCGGCACCCGCTGCCGGTAGGCGTCGAATTCGCCGCCGAAGCGCTCGAGCATGCGCTTTTCCTCGCTCCGCGCGAGCAGCGCATAGGCGAGCGCGATCGCGGGGAACAGGACGGCGGAGAAAATCGTCGGCCAGTGAACGACCCCTTCCCCGAACAGGGCGAGGAGCAGGCCGGTGTACTGGGGATGCCTCACGAACGCATAGTGCCCGCCGGTCGCGAGGCGTTGGTCGCGGTGCGCGCGGTAGAGTTCGCGCCAGCCCTCGATCAGGATTACCAGGCCGAAGAACGCCAGCGCGTAGCCCAGCAGCATCGAGACCATCATTCCGGTTTCGCCGACGCCGAGCAGCGTCGACCACAGATTGGCGCTGAGGTAGCTGCGGTCCAGGCCCGAGAACCGCACCAATAGGTAGATGGTCAGCGGGAAGCCGTACATCTCCGCGTAGAGCGAGATGAAGAACGCCTGCACCAGACCCGAGACCGCCCATTCGCGCCATGCCTTCGGCGCGAGGGTGCGGTAATAGAGCCACGAGACCACGACGATCATGATCGCCGCGATGCCCCAGGCGCCGGAATGCGCGAACGTTTCGCTCATAGGTTGTCGAAATCTTACCGCGCCGCTAGGCTGCAAATTTGACTTGGATCACAAATCAGGCGGCGGCCGCATTGACCTTGAAGTTACACGCGGCTGTTGGCTGTAAACGGAAGGGAGTGTAATGCGAGGGGAAAGCGAGGTCGTTGTGATTGCTGATCCTGTATGCGGCAAGCGTAGCAATCGCGGCAAGGCCCATATCGTCAGCTGGCAGCCGCTTGACTTGAGTGGCGCTCGAAAGTTGCACGCTTGCCGCAGCGCGGGCGTTCATCGACCAAAGGAGCGAGCAAGCAAGCGTTTGCGGCCGGACTTGACCTTCCCGCCATGGGAGGCCCAAGAGTTTGCAAATGCCCGCAGTCATTCGAAGGAGGCCAACATGAAAATCCTCGCGCTGGTGCTGGCGGGCGGCGAAGGCTCGCGCCTGCACCCGCTCACCGCGAACCACGCCAAGCCGGCGCTTCCCTTCGCCAACGGGTACCGGATCGTGGATTTCGTGCTGAGCAACCTGGTCAACTCGGGCATCACGTCGATCTACGTGCTGGCGCAATACAAGCCGCAGTCGCTGATCGAGCATGTCCGAGCGGCCTGGGCGCCGGCGCTGCGCGGTCCGGGACGCTTCGTGCACGTGGTGCTGCCGGGGCCCGACTCGGCGCGCAGCCCCTTTCACGGCACCGCCGATGCAGTTCACAAGAATCTGCACCTGTGCGAGCGCCACGCGCCGGACTTGGTGGCGGTGTTCGCGGCCGATCACGTGTACCGCATGGACGTCCGGCAGATGGTGGAGGCTCACGGGCAGAGCAAGGCGGACGCGAGCGTCGCCGCGGTCCCGGTCCCCCTCGAGTGGGCCTCGCATTTCGGCATCATCGCGACGCACGCCGACGGCCGCATCCGCGAGTTCCAGGAAAAGCCCAAGCGGCCGGCGCCGATCCCGGAGCGGCCGAGCCACGCCTACGCATCGATGGGGAACTACGTTTTCGATCCGGGCGTCCTCGCGGAATTGCTTAACGAGGCCGCGCGCCGGAGCGGTCGAGCGTGGCGCTACCGCGCACGCATTGAGTCTTTAGACAAGGAGAGCTGACATGGACTGGCTGACACAGAACTGGATTTGGGTCGTGATCGGGATCGGCGTGGCGTATTACTACTTTCGCGGCAATCTCGGCGGGCATGGCGCCGGCCACGGAGGCGTGATGGGAATGGGGCACGGCGCAGGCGCCGCGGGCGGTGAGAGCCGAAACGGCAATTACGCCGACAGCCGGACGACGGCAAGCGCACCGGAAGCGGCAGTCGATGCCGTGAGCGGAGAGGCGGTGCGCACCGCGCAGGCGGTGACCTCGCTCTACCAGGACAAGATCTACTACTTCGCCTCCAAGGAGAACCGCGACCGTTTCGAGACGGCGCCGCAGGACTACGCGCAGAAGGTCGCCGGGCATCCCGTTGCGGCGGCCGCGGAGCAGCGCCCGCGCAGGCGTCGCGGCTGCTGAGCGGCCGTAAGGTCGCCAGTCGCGCAGGCCATTCCGGAACATATCTCGACATAACAGGGCACTACGACAAGGGATAAAAATGAGTACCCCTCTTCTTATAGTCATCGTCATCTTGGTCGTCATTGCGCTGGCGGCTTTTTATGTGGTCGCGATCTTCAATAAATTGGTCGCGCTGAAGAATCGATACAAGAATGCTTTCGCGCAGATCGAAGTACAACTGAAGCGCCGCTACGACCTGATTCCAAATCTGGTCGAGACCGCCAAGGGTTACATCAAGCACGAACGGCAAACGCTTGAATCGGTGGTCGCGGCGCGCAACGAGGCATCGAGCACGTTGTCCAATGCAGCGGCGGCTCCGGGCGACCCGGGGGCGATGACGGCATTGATGGGCGCCGAGGGCAAGCTGTCCGGCGCCTTGATGAACATGAAAATGGTGATGGAAGCCTATCCGGATCTCAAGGCCAGTCAGAACATGATGCAGTTGAGCGAGGAGCTGACGTCCACTGAAAACAAGGTTTCCTTCGCGCGCCAGGCCTTCAACGACGAGGTGATGGCCTATAACACCTATAAGCAGTCGTTCCCGCCGGCTTTCTTCGCCCCGATGTTTGGCCACGCAAAGGACGCGGCCTTGCTCGAATTTGAAGACAGCGCGGCCATCCAGGCTGCGCCGAAAGTCTCGTTCTGACCGCGGTTGTTCGCCCTCGCGCTCAAGCCATGAATTTCTTTGAATCGCAAGACCGTGTGCGTAAGCACACGGCTCTGCTCGTGGTCCTGTTCGTTCTGGCCGTGGTGACCTTGATCGTCATGACGAATCTGCTGGTCATGATCGTGTTCGGCTTTATCGATAGTCAGCAGTTGCGCGATGGCGGGACATTTCTCCGGCAGATGGATTGGCGCACTTTCGCCGCCGTCAGCGCCGGTGTCGGGGTCGTGGTGCTGGCCGGCAGCCTGTACAAGATGCTGGCCCTGTCGGGGGGCGGCAAGGTGGTCGCGGAGTCGCTGGGCGGGCAACTGATTCCGCAGGATACGCGAGACCCGAATCAACGCAAGCTGCTGAACGTGGTGCAGGAGATGGCCATCGCTTCGGGCACGCCTGCGCCGCCGGTCTACCTGCTTGGCGAAGAACGGGGCATCAACGCCTTTGCGGCGGGATTGTCGCCGCGCGATGCGATCATCGGAGTTACCCAGGGGGCTATCGATCATTTGAGCCGCGACCAGCTGCAAGGCGTCATCGCGCACGAGTTCAGCCATATCTTCAATGGCGACATGCGGCTCAACCTTCGCTTGATGGGCGTGCTGAATGGCATCCTCATTCTCGGCATTCTCGGCTATTACCTGCTGTATTCGGCGTCGTTCTCGCGCGGCCGGCGCAGCAATAATCAAGGCGCGGCGGCGATGCTGGCGCTGGCGATCGGGCTGATCGTCATCGGCTTTGCCGGCACGTTCTTCGGCGGCCTGATAAAGGCCGCGGTAGGCCGGCAGCGGGAATTCCTCGCGGACGCCTCGGCGGTCCAGTTCACGCGCAACCCGGACGGCATCGCGGGCGCGCTGAAGAGAATCGGGGGGCTGGAGTCCGGTTCCAAAGTAGAGAATCCCGGCGCGCCCGAAGTCAGCCATGCCTTTTTCGCGCAGGGAGTCGCGGGCTTCATGCAAGGCTTGTCGGCCACGCACCCGCCGCTGGCGGAGCGCATTCTGCGCATTGATCCGCAGTGGGACGGCAAGTTCGATTCCTCCGACCGGGCCGACGCGGATCGGGATGAACATCAGGCCGGTGAATCGGAAACCGTAGCGCGCCGCCCGGCTGCTGGCGAGGTCGCCGCGGTTGCCGCCGGCGCGGCGATCGCCCACGTCATGACTGCGATGGATCAAATGGGCAAGCCGAATCAGGAAGCGGTCAATTCCGCCCGCGTTCTGCTATCTGAGTTGCCCACGGTCATCAAAGAGGCCGCGCGAGAACCCCACGGCGCTCGAGCAGTCATCTATTCCCTGGTGCTGGACAAGGAGCAGGAGGTTCGCGCCAGGCAATTGAAGCAACTGCAGGATCATGCCGATGCGGGCGTTTACGCATTGACGCTCAGGTTGATGCCGGAAATGGACCAGCTGGACGTCAAATACCGTTTGCCGGTAATCAATATCGCCATGCCCGTGCTGAAGCAGTTGTCGCTCAATCAGTACAAGACATTCAGAGCAAACCTGATCGCGTTGGTCGAGATGGACTCCAGGGTCGACCTGCTGGAATGGTCGCCGCAGAAGATCCTGTTCAGCCATCTCGACGCGCAGTTCTTCAAATTGGCGCGCATGAAGGCGCGTTATTCCAATCCGGGCCAGGTCAGGAAGGAGGTCGAGCTTGTGCTCTCTGTCATCGCCCGTGCCGGCGCTGAAAATCAAAGCGATATGGAACAGGCGTTTGGCGCAGCAGCACAAGCGCTGGGGCTGAATGGGCTCGCATTGCTGGCGAAAGATCAAACCAAGGTCTCGGATCTGGATCTGGCCCTGAGTGAATTGGAACAATTGAAACCCTTGGCGAAATCCCAATTCCTGAAGGCCTGTGTCGCCGGCGTCGTGCGCGATCAGAGGGTATCGGAGCTCGAGGTGGAGTTGTTGCGCGCCTTTGCGAGCGCGCTGGATTGCCCCATGCCGCCCGCGATAGTCTGATTCGGTCCGCCATGACCTGCGCCTGTCCCGTCGTTACCCTCTCGCCGCGGGACTACGACGCCGTCCTGTTCGACCTGGACGGCGTGCTGACCCGGACCGCGCGCGTGCATGCCGCGGCGTGGAAAAAGCTGTTCGACGGCTTCCTCGAGCAGCGCGCCGCCCAGGCGGGCGAGCCGTTCGTGCCCTTTGATATCGACGCCGACTACCCGCGCTACGTCGACGGCAAGTCGCGCTACGACGGCGTCGCCGCCTTCCTCGCCTCGCGCGGGATCGAATTGCCGCTGGGCGCACCCGAAGACGGCCCCGAGGCGCAAAGTGTGCGCGCGCTGGGCAATCTGAAGGATCGGTATTTCCTGCAACAGATGGAGCAGCACGGTGTGGAGCCCTATGAGGCGGCGATCGCGCTCGTGCACGCGCTCCGGGCGCAGGAGATCAAGACTGCGGTGGTGTCCTCCAGCAACAATTGCGCGGCGGTGCTCGAGGCGGTGGGTATCGCACAGCTGTTCGACGCGCGGGTGGACGGAACGGACATCACCCGGCTCGAGCTCAGGGGCAAGCCGGCGCCGGATGCCTTTCTGGAGGCGGCGCGGCGCCTCGGGGCGGACGCTTCGCGTGCTGTCGTCGTGGAGGACGCGATCGTCGGCGTCGCAGCGGGGCGCGCCGGCCGATTCGGCTGCGTCATCGGCGTGGATCGCCGCGAACACGCGCAGGCGCTGCGCGATGCCGGCGCCGATGTGGTGGTGGCCGATCTGGCGCAAGTCCGGGTGGCCGTGGAACCGCCTGCCGCGTGGTCCCTGGTGTATGAGGGCTTCGACCCGGCCAAGGAGGGTATGCGCGAAGCCTTGTGCGCCCTGGGGAACGGCTATTTCGCAACGCGCGGTGCCGCCGCCGGGGCGGTGGCCGATGGCATTCACTACCCGGGGACCTACATTGGCGGCGGCTACAACCGGCTGCGCACCGAGATCGCCGGCCGCACGGTCGAGACCGAGGACCTGGTCAATTTTCCCAACTGGCTCGTGCTCGAGTTTCGCATCGCCGACGGGGACTGGTTCGACGTGCACACTGTCAAGCTCCTGTCCTACCGCCAGGAACTCGATCTGCGGTGCGGCATGCTGTTGCGCAGCATCAACTTCGAGGACGGCCAGGGGCGGCGCAGTACGCTCAACGAGCGGCGCCTGGTGTCGATGGGCGACATGCACCTCGCGGCGCTGGAGTTCACGCTGACCGCGGAGAACTGGTCGGGAGGCGTCACGGTGCGTTCGGCGATCGATGGGCGCGTCGTCAATGCCGGGGCGAAGCTGTACCGCAGATTCAACAACAAACACCTGGAGCTGATGGCGGGCGAGGTCGCCGGGCAGGACGGCGTGTACCTGGAGACGCGCACCTGCCAGTCGCATCTGCATGTGGCGCAGGCGGCGCGCACCCGGGCCTTTGTCGACGGAAAGCCCGTGGAGGCGCTGCGCGTGGCGATCAAGGAGCCGGGATACGTTGCGCAGGAGCTGAGAGTCGACCTGGAGCAGGGCCAGACGCTGGTCCTGGAGAAGATCGCCGCGCTCCATACCTCACGCGATCACGCCATCTCGGAATGCGGACTGGAGGCGCGCAAGGCAATCGCGCGCGCGGGGCGCTTCGAGACAGTGATGGCGGAGCATGTGCTCGCCTGGAAGCACTTGTGGCGCCGCTTCGACGTTCATATCCAGCCGGCCGATTCCGGCTTCGAGTTGAACGTGCCGATGCTGCTTCGGTTGAACATGTTCCACCTGCTGCAGGCCGTGTCGCCCAACTCGATCGGACTCGATATCGGTGTGCCAGCGCGCGGCTGGACCGGGGAAGCGTATCAGGGTCACATATTCTGGGATGAGCTGTTCATTTTCCCGTTTTTCAATTATCGAATGCCCGAAATCACCCGCTCGCTTCTGATGTACCGCTACCGGCGCCTGGGCGAGGCGCGCGCCGCGGCCACGGCGGCCGGATTCAGGGGAGCGATGTTTCCCTGGCAGAGCGCAAGCGACGGTGAGGAGCAGACCCAGGCACTCAACCTCAACCCGCGCTCACAGCGCTGGGTGCGCGACAACTCCTACCTGGAGCGCCATGTCGGCAGCGCCATCGCCTACAACGTGTGGCAATACTTCCAGGTCACGCACGACCTCGAGTTCCTGCATGCCTGCGGCGCCGAGTTGATCCTCGACATCGCGCGTTTCTGGTCGAGCATCGCAAGCTTCGATGACGGGCGCGGGCGCTACGAGATCCGCGGCGTGATGGGCCCGGACGAGTTTCACGAAGCTTATCCGGATTCGGCAACGCCCGGGCTCGACAACAACGCCTATACCAACGTCATGGCCGTGTGGGTGCTGTGCCGGGCGCTGGAGGTGCTCGATCTGCTGTCCGACGTGCGCCGCGCCGAGCTCACGACGCGGCTTGGTTTGTCGGCGGAGGAGATCGCGCGCTGGGACGACATCAGCCGCAGGATGCTTGTACCGTTCCACGACGACGGGATCATCAGCCAGTTCGAGGGCTACGAAAAACTGCGTGAGCTCGATTGGGATGCCTACCGGACTCGCTACGGCAATATTCAGCGCCTCGATCTCATCCTCGAGGGGGAGAACGACAGCGCCAACCGCTACAAGCTCTCGAAACAGGCCGACGTGCTGATGCTGTTCTACCTGTTTTCCGCCGAAGAACTCGGCGAACTGTTCGAGCGTCTGGGCTATCCGTTCGCATACGAGACCATTCCGCGCAACATCGCCTACTACGCCGACCGCGCATCCCATGGCTCGACCCTGTGCCGCGTCGCCTACGCCTGGGTGCTCGCGCGCGCCGACCGGCCGCGCTCGATGCAGTACTTCGCGCAGGCGCTGCAGAGCGACGTGGCCGACATCCAGCAGGGCACCACCGCGGAGGGCGTGCACCTCGGGGCGATGGCCGGAACGGTCGATCTGGTGCAGCGGGTATGGAGCGGCATCGAGGTCAAGGGAGACGTCCTGCGGCTCCATCCGGAATTGCCGCAGGACGTTGAGCGCCTCGACATGCGCATCCGCTATCGCGGGCATTCGCTCGATCTGCGACTGACGCGCGACTCGCTGACGGTCCGTGGGCATGATGCCGCGGCGCCGCCGATCGCCTTGTGCGTCGACGGCAAAGATCACGAGTTCGCCGGCGGGTCTACCCGCGTGTTTCGCTTGGACGACGCGGCAAGCGATGGCGGAATTGTCGAAAAGGACCCGGCCCCAGGCAAGCGGAAGACGTCGTGACCACACAAGCGATCGCGGTGGCCACTTAGGCCACGGCGCCGAAAGGGGATGACATGAGTCGCGACATTGGTCTGGTGACGCTGGCCTTGGGAGCCCATGTGGGGAGCGCTTCGATGAAAGGCAGACGTTTGCCAGAAGCGTTTATCACGATATTCTTGCTGCGTCGCGGAGGCAAAGAGGATATTCGGAATGAGCACACTGGAACAGTATGGGCTGCTGGTGGGTTTGGCCATGGGTACGGTCGGTTTCGTACTTGGCCTGTATGCGCTGGCCCGCGGCCTCGGCAAGGCGCGCCAGGAACCGGGCAAGGACGTGCCCGCAACCGGCGGCCAGATGTCGCGCGAACCGGTCTGGGTGCGCTATCACGCGCGTTATTATGGATACGCGTTGTTGTTTCTGGCATTTGATATGGAAATGGCTTTTATGTATCCATGGGCAGTGGTGTACAAGCAGGAGGGAGTCGTCGCCCTGCTCGATATGGGGGTCTTTCTGGCCGTTCTGTTTCTGGGTTTGCTGTACGGCTGGAGTCAGGGTGCCTTGCGGCGGCAATAGATGATCGCTGGCGCGCGTCAGGGGAAATTGTCCGGACTGCGCCGGCTGACGGCCCTCGCGATGGCGCGTGATCTCCGCGCTTTCATCGTTCCGGGTGCTGACATCGCGCGTGCTCACGGACTGGATATCGAAGCGGCGGGAATGCAGGTTGTCGCAAGCCCGCGCCACGCCAGCGTGCTGCTGGTGGTCGGCGTCATTCCTCCGGCGCTGCGCGAGGCGGCCGCGGTGATCTACGCCCAGATGATGCGCCCGCGCGCGCTATTCGTGCTTGGTCCAGACGAGCTGGACCAGTTACCCGAGGCCGATATCAGGGAGGACCTGTCACAACAGGATCTGATCAGGGGAGTGCGCCGGCTACGCAGCGCGTTCGCCGAGGGTGCCTTCCGTCCAGACGTTGCGGATTTCGACGCGCCGGTGCTGCACGTGCGCATCCAATATACCTGTCCCATGCATCCGGAAGTTGTACAGGACGAACCGGGATCTTGCCCCAAGTGCGGTATGAACCTGGTGGCGCGCGAGGCGCCGGCCACGGCGGGGCATACGCATGCCGATCAACCGGAATTGATCGTCGATGCGGATACGCATGCGACGCCAGCCCAGGATCACGCTGCTCAGCACGGCATGAATCACGATGCCCCGGCCGAGTACACCTGCCCCATGCATCCGGAGGTCGTGCAGAATGAACCCGGCTCCTGTCCCGAGTGCGGCATGAACCTGGAGCTGCGCGAGACCAAGGGCACCAAGAGCCATGAAGACGCTGGTATAAGTCCTGATAGTGATCACAGCAGCATGGATCACAACCATATGGACCACGGCGATATGGCGTTCATGTCCATGGTCGGTGTCACCAAAGACCTGCCACGCAGCAGTGACGGTCTGCCGATGGACTGGATCGATGTTCCCTTCGGGCCGTTTTTCCCGGGCTTGCCCGGCGGCTTGCTGCTGACTTTGACGCTCGACGGTGACACGGTCGCCGGCTCCAGCGTCCAAACGCCGGGCGGAAACGAAGAGCTGCTGCAACATTCGGCGCTGGACGCCGGGAGTTTCATTGAACGGCTGGCCAAGGTGGAACCACTCGCCCCCGTTTCCTATCGACTGCTTGCCTGTCGGGCCACGGAGAACGCCGCCGGCGTGGAAGTACCTGCCGCTACTGCCTGTGCGCGCGTCGGCGCGCTGGAACGGGAACGGATCGCAAGCCATCTGGGCTGGCTGGCTCTGTTCGGACAACAAACCGGCTTCGACTGGCTGCAGCGATGCGCTGCGTCACTGCAACTGAAAGTTCAGAATGCAGGCATAAGACAGGTCCTGGCGCTAAAGCCGGATATAGCGTTCCTGATTAAACGACTGCATCGAACGCCGCTCCTGAAATCCCGCACGGCAGGCGTCGGCCGGCTGGCGCCGAACGCTGCACTGCGTGGCCCCGTGGCGCGCGCGGCCGGGATCGGTAACGACGCGCGCAGTACAGATCCGTCGTACGCTGCCCTGGGGTTCACGCCGGTCTGCCGGGAAGGGTGCGATGCCCTGGCTCGCCTGCAGGTGCGCGTCGAGGAGATCACGCACGGCCTTGCGCTCATTGTGGCCGCAGGGGCGATCGAGTTGCCTGCGCCGATCAATATCGGCGAGGCGTCCGGCGCGGGCGAAGCGGCGGTGGAAACACCGCGTGGCGTCGCCCGCCTACGGCTGACCCTGGAGAAGGGCCGGGTGACTGCGGCGCAACTGGAGACACCTTCCACCCTGCACCTCGCTTTGATCGATCCGTTGATCAAACAGCTCGCACTGGGCGATGCACTGCTAGCCATCGGATCCCTGGACCTGGCACCCTGGGAGGTGCGGCAATGACAACCGTCCTTGTGCTGCTGCTGCTGCTGGCGGCCGGTACGTACCTGGTCGCGGTACTCGAAGCCTGGACGGCGAGTGGCCGTTTTCGGCTGGCGGGACCGGTGGTTGCCGGCATTGCCCTGCTGGGACGGGAGTTCATCGTACCGCGCAAGCCCGACCGGATTTTCTTCGAGGTGGCCCCGGTCCTACTGTTGCTTTCGGCGCTACTCGCCGCCGCGGTAGTGCCGCTGACGCCGGACCTGATCATTACGGATCTGGCCACCGGGGCGCTGTTCATCAACGCGGCACTGGTCTATGTGCTGGTCGCGTTGTTGATGGCCGGCTGGGGGCCGAACGGCGCCTACGCCATGATCGGAGGCTGGCGTTTTCTCGGCCAGCTTATTGCCTACGCCATGCTCATCGTCATGCCCATCACCGCTGTCGTGATGCGCGCCGAGTCGTTGCTGACAACGCGGATCGTCGCGTCTCAAGCGGGCCTGTGGAACATCGTTTACCAGCCGCTGGGCTTTATGCTGTTTTTCGTCGCGGCCATGGCGCTGGCGTTCCTGCCGCCGTTCGATCTGCCGACCGCGAAAGCCGAGCTGGCGGGTGGCGTGGAAGCCGAATACAGCGGCGTACGACTGGCGATATTCCGGCTTGGGCGGTTGGCGCTGATTGTCACGCTGGCGGCAGCCGCCGTCGTTTTCTACCTGGGCGGCTGGCAGGGACCGTGGCTGCCGCCCTGGGCGTGGAGCGCGATCAAGATACTGGCGGTTTGCGCAACGATGTTGCTGGCCGGGCGCGCGATGCCGCGTGTCCGCGATGCGGACCTGCTGCACTGGTGTTGGATATTGGGCATACCGCTGGCGCTGCTGAATATCTTCCTCGTCGGTCTGCTCGTCCTGGTACTGCCGTGATGTCCGCGCAGACGTTCTTTATCGGCTTTTTCGGACTCGCCGCGGTGTGGTTCGGGGTTGTCGTCTTCCGTACCCATTCGATGGTGCGCTCTGCCCTGGCGCTGCTGTTCTCGCAGACCGCCCTCGGCGCCCTGTTTCTGAGTATGCAGGCGGAATTCCTCGGCGTCTTGCAGATCATGATGATGGCCACTGAAATGAGCATCATGGCCATTTTCATGGTGATGTTCATGATGGACCCGGGCGGACTCGGCGAGATGGACATGACTCACCAGAAACGTCTGTCGCTGGCGGCCGGATTCGTCGCCTTCGCGGCGGCCGTGGCGGCCGCAGTGTTCGTCGACTGGGGGCCTGTGGCGGGCGTTGCACCGGATGCCGCTCAACAGACTCATGACCTGGGCATTGAGCTGCTGGGTCGGTCGATGCTGATTTTCGAAACCGCCGGCGTCACCATACTCACCGCCATGATTGCCGCCACGGCGGTCGCGATGCCAGCCGTAAAAAGGATCGGAAATAAATGAACGTTGAGCTGCTCCTCGCGCTCGTTACCGGCGCCGCGCTGTTCGGCGTCGGCATCTATGGCGCGCTGTCGCAGACCAACCTGGTAATGATCATGATGGGCGTGGAACTGATTCTGGCCGCGGCCATGGTGAACCTGGTGGCGTTCTGGCGCTACCTGCACCCGGATGCGGCCGCCGCGCAGATGTTCGTGTTGATCGTGATGACCGTTATGGCGATAGAGATGGCGGTGGGTTTCGGTGTGGCCATCGCCCGCTTCCGCGCCAGGGGCTCCGTGGAAATGGAAGAAGCCGCCGAGTTGAAAGGATGAGCCTCATCGCATCGGCCATTCTCGCGCCGCTCTCCGCGGCGCCGCTGATCCTGTTGCTGCGACGTCTACCCGCCGCGCTGGCGCTGCTGGGCGCCGGTGTCGGCCTGCTCGCCAGCCTGGGGCTGTTGGTCGATGCCTCTCACGGTATTGGCGACGCATTGATATTACCCGGCTTGCCGGACTTGCCGCTGCGCCTGGTCGCCACACCGCTGACCGCGCTGCTTTCAAGCCTGGTCGCCGTGATCAGCAGCCTGGTGCTGGTCTATGCAACCGGCTATATGAAACAGGACAGCGAAAAGCCGCGCTTCTTCGCCATCATGCTGTTTTTCGTCTCGGCGATGCAGACCTTGGTGCTCGCCGGCGACTGGATATTGCTGCTCGCGGCCTGGGAGCTCATCGGCCTCGCCAGTTACCTGTTGATCGGCTTCTGGTACCGGCGGCCGGGCGTCCGATCAGCGGCCACCCGCGCCTTCCTGGTGACGCGCAGTGCCGACCTCGGTCTTTATATCGCGGTGTTCATTCTTATTGCCGGCGCCGGCAGCAGCGATATTGCGACCACGCTCGACACCGGCGGCCGCGCGGCCGTCGCCGCCGGACTGCTGTTGCTGATCGCGGCCATGGGCAAGTCGGCGCAAACGCCGCTGCACGACTGGCTGCAACGCGCCATGGCCGGCCCCACACCGGTCTCGGCGCTGCTGCACTCGGCCACCCTGGTGGCGGCCGGTGCAATTCTGCTGATCCGCACGGCGCCAATGCTGCCGCCTGAAGTGCTGCTGGCAATCGGTATCGTCGGTGGCATCACCAGCGTGGTCACCGGTCTCATCGCGCTGGGCGAACCCGACCTGAAACGCCTGCTCGCTGCCTCAACCTCCAGCCAGTACGGCCTGATGCTGGTGGCGGTAGGCGCCGGCGTACCGCTGGCGGCCCTGCTGCACCTGATCGCGCACGCGGCCATCAAGAGCTCCCTTTTTCTTGGCGCTGGTGTGTTCCAGCACAGCCGCGACAGCACTGCGCTGACCGAGCTGGCGGGCGCCGGGCGTGACCGGCCGCGCATATTTGCCGGTTTTGCGCTGGCGGCGCTGGCGCTGGCCGGCATCCCGCCCCTGAGCGGCTTCTATTCCAAGGACGCCGTCATCGCCGCCGCCCTGGCCTCAACCAAGGCACCGATACTGGCATCGCTCGCGCTGGCCGGCACCCTGCTGACCGGCGCCTACATGGCCCGGACATTGCGTGTCCTGTGGCGGGGCAGCGGCAAGCGCCGCGACATCGCAGGACTGGGCTGGATGGGCGCGGGGCTGGCCGGGCTGGTCATCCTGGCTATTTTCCTAGGGGCCGCATTCCCGGCCGTCGAGCGATTGCTGAGCGTCCGGCTACCCGAAAACACCCTCGCGCAGGTGCTCGGACTGAGCGCGGCGCTGGGCGGCCTGGCGCTGGGCTGGTTGATCCCGGCGCGGCGCCTGCTGGGGCCACTGTTGCCCTGGGCGCAGCAGGGTTTCGCCCTCGCCGGTGGTTTGGATACCTGGATGGTGCGTCCCGCGCTCGCCGTCGCCCGCGGCTGCGAACAACTGGAACGCCAGCTGTACGCGGGCGTGCTTGCCGTGGGGCGGCTTGGTCTCGGCATCGGGCAGGCCGTGCGCCGTAGCGATGATCGAGTGATTGATGGATTGATATTTTCACTGGCGCGCGCAACCGTCAATCTCGGCCATCGCGCCCGCACCCTGCAGAGCGGCCTGATCCATCGCGAACTCGCCGTCACTGCGGTGGGAACTGTACTGATTTTTGTCCCCCTGTTTATCGCTTTGCTGATTTTTTGAAAGGAAGCGCCCGAGTGCCGTCCCTCGTGTCCATCACCCTGTTTCTGCCGCTCCTCGGGGCGCTGCTGGTCATGGCGTTGCGCAAGGCGCCGGCGCAGGTCGTGCACAGCATCGGCATCGTCGTCAGCGGGTTGACACTCACGGGCGCCGTGTTGATGTGGTCACGGGGCGTAAACGAAACAGGGTTTGCCCAGCTTGAACAGTTTGACTGGATGCCGGCGATCGGCGCGGCCTACCGCGTGGGCGTGGACGGCATCAGTCTGCCGCTGGTACTGCTGAGCGCTTTGCTGTTTTTCGTAACCTTCATCTATTCCGCCAAGGTGCGGGAGCGTTCCCACGCCTACGTAGTTTTGCTGCTGCTGCTGGAAACCGCTGCCATCGGAACCTTCACCGCGCTGGATGCGATCCTGTTCTACGTGTTCTTCGAAGTGTCGCTGGTCTCCATGTACTTCATGATTGCCGGCTGGGGGCACGAAGACCGGCAGCGGGCGGCACTGATGTTCTTCCTCTATACCCTGCTGGGCAGTCTGCCGCTGTTGCTCGCCATCCTCGGGCTGTATCTGGGCAGCGATCCGCATACCTTCGACATGCGCGTCTGGATCGACAAGCCACCGTTGACCGGCACCGCGGCCATGCCGGCGCTGGTGGCGATGCTGTTTACTTTTGCGGTCAAGACGCCGGTGTTCCCGTTCCATACCTGGCTGCCGGCCGCGCATGTGCAGGCCCCCGCCGCCGGCAGTGTCATCCTCGCCGGCGTGATGCTGAAGTTCGGCACCTATGGCTTGATACGTTTTGCCTTGCAGATGACACCCGGCGCCTTTCGCGATGCGGGCATCGCGATCCTTGTGTTGGGCGTGGTCAGCGCGCTCTACGGTGCCTTCGCCGCCCTGGCACAAAGCGACCTCAAGCGCCTGATCGCCTACACCTCGGTCAATCACATGGGCTATATCATCGTCGGCGTCGCGATCGCCGCACTGGCGCTAGACCCTGCGATACGCGCCACCGCACTGGACGGCTCGGTGCTCCAAATGGTCAGTCACGGTCTGGTCACCGGCGCCCTGTTCTTTCTCGTCGGCATGTTGCAGGACCGCGCCCGCACGCGGGAAATGGATCGGTTCGGCGGCCTGCTGAAAGTGACGCCGCTACTCGGCTGGTCCTTCGTGCTGGCCGCCTTCGCCTCGCTCGGACTGCCGGGGCTCGCGCACTTTCCGGCCGAATTCCAGATTTTCCTGGCAACACTGCGGGTCGAACCGGTGGCCGACGTCGTCATCCTGGGCATTGTGATCACCGCCGGCCTGTACCTGAAAGCCATCAGCCGGGTCTTTCTCGGCGAACCTCGGGAGCAATGGGCCGGCATGGCGGATCTGAATGTGCGCGAAGTGCTCGCGCTGGGCCCGCTGCTGATACTGATCATCGCGCTGGGCATCGCACCGGCCTGGGTACTCGATATCATTCACCAGACCACGGCGGCGTTGCGGTTCTGATGGCGCGTGATCTCGCCTTCCTGATCCCCGAGATCATGGTACTGCTAACCGCCATTCTTGCCCTGGCGGCCGAGATGCTGCGCCTGCCTCGCACTGCGCTGATGGTCACGCTTGCCGGCCTGCTGCTCGCGACCGGCCTGAGCATGCCGCTGCTGGGGGCGCACACCAGCGTGTTCAGCGGCACCTTCCGCATCGATACGCTGAGTATCTGGGCCAAACTCATCTTGCTGCCGGCGACGCTGCTGTCCGTTTTGCTGGCACGCGCCGAACTCGGCGGCAGCGACCGGGAAGGCACCGTCTATAGCCTGCTCTGCCTGGTCACCCTGGGAGCCCTGTTGCTGGCCGGTGCCGGCGACACCATGCTCCTGGTGCTGGGTGTCCTGTTGTCCGGTCTGGGTTCCTTTGCCCTGGTCGCCTATCCGCGCAACGATAGCGCCACCGAAGCCGCCATGAAGTTTTTCGTGTTTGCCTCGGTCACCGGCGGCGTGATGATCTTCGGTCTCAGCTACTGGTTCGGCGGTACCGGCTCGACGCTGCTCAGCGATCTGGCCCGCCTCGACACCGCGCCCGTGGTCGCCGCCGTTGGTCTGGTCGCCGTCATCGTCGGACTGGGTTACAAGGCCTCACTGGTGCCGTTTCATTTCTGGGCACCGGATGCCTACGAAGGCGCGCCCGTGTCGATCGCCGCCTACCTGTCGGTGGCACCCAAGATCGGCGCAATACTTGCCCTGGCACAGGTGGTACGTGATTTACCCGTCGCCACGGGCTGGCCGATGGTCGTTGCCCTGATCGCCGTGCTGACCATGACCTACGGCTATCTGGCCGCACTGGCGCAGGACAACGTTGTCCGGCTGCTGGCCTATTCATCGATCGCCCAGGCCGGCTATTTTCTCCTCGGCATTGTCGCCGTGGGTGCGAGCCCGCTTGCGTTCGAGTCCATGATTGTCTTTGCCGCGGCCTACGCCGCCATGAATCTGGGAGCATTCGCCGTTGTCATGTGTACCGGTCGAACCCTCGCTGCGTTGTCCGGCATCGGGCGCAGTCATCCCGTCATGGGAGTAGCGATGGTGGTGTTTCTGCTTTCCCTGGTGGGCATCCCGCCACTCGCCGGTTTCGTGGGCAAGTTCCTGTTGTTTGGTGCGTCGATTGATGCCGGGTTCATTTGGCTGACCGTGATAGCCATCATCAACAGCGTGCTGTCACTGGCGGTCTACCTGCGCGTCGTCGTACCGATGTATCAGCGGCGCGACGATGCGCGAGTAAAGGACCTTGCACCGATGCCGCTGGTCAAGCTGGTGTGGGTCAATGCCTTCGTCTTCACGCTGGGCGTCGGGCTGGCGGCCCAGGTCCTGCTCGGACAGCTCGACCGGCCATTGCAATGACGCCGGAGCGGTATGTTGTTGTCTGCAACCACGCAAGCGCGCGGACCAAAGCCGGAGGCTGTCTCACTCTGGCGGTGCCGGACCCATGTTCCGCTTGAATGATGAGACGATGAACGGTTCAGCGGTCGAAAAGAAACCCGGCCTGCACGGGCGGGACCCGACATGAGCCCGGATTCCTGCGCTGGCGCCGCATGCCGCCGCCGCATTGCTTCCACCGGCAGCGCCACGGGGTCGTCGCGCAGCCCGGCGGACATGGAGCTGTTCACCGAAGGCGACGCGCTCTACGCGGCCATGCTCGACTCCATCCGCGGCGCGCGCCGCGCCGTGCGCCTGGAAAGCTACCTCTTTGCCGCCGACGAGATCGGCTGGGAGTTCGCGTACGCGCTGGTCGAGCGCGCGCGGGCGGGGGTGCGGGTCCGCCTTCACCTCGACGCGGTGGGTGCGTTCGGCGAATCGTCGCTCGCGCTCGCGCGGATCCTGCGCGAACAGGGCGCGCAGGTGAAATGGTTCCACCGCTGGAGCTGGCGCCGGCCGCTGCGCTACAACCGGCGCAACCACCGCAAGCTGCTGGTGGTCGACGACCGGGTGGCCTATATCGGCGGATTCAACATCCACCGCGAGAGCTCGCGCCGCGTTGTCGGCGACGCGCGCTGGCGCGACACCCATGCGGCCGTCTCCGGGGAGCTGGTGCGCGACGCCGCGAAGCTTTTCGACGCCTTCTGGCGCGGTCACCGGCGCTGGACGCCTGCGCAGCGCGGCGGCGGCGCGAGCCTGGTTTCGAACCATACCCGCGTCTGCCGCCACCGCATCCGCTGCCTCTACTCGGAAGCCTTCGCCGGGGCGCGCGAGCGGATCTACCTGAGCACGCCCTATTTCGTCCCGGACCTGCTGATGCAGCAGCGCCTCATGAAGGCCGCGCGCCGCGGCGTGGACGTGCGGCTGCTGGTGCCCTCGCGCAGCGACGTGCCGCTCACGCGCTGGGCCGCGCACGCGTTCTACGCCGCGCTGATCGCGGCCGGGGTGCGCGTGTACGAGTACCTGCCGCGCATGCTGCACGCCAAGACCGTCGCCATCGACGGGCGCTGGGCGGCGCTCGGCACCGCTAACTTCGACTACCGCAGCTTCTACCTGAATTACGAGCTGGTGCTCGCCGCGGCGGACGCGCGCGTTTGCGGGCTGCTCGAGCGGCAGTTCCTCGACGACCTGACGGAGTCGCTGCCGGTCTCGGCCGGACGCTGGGCCCGGCGCCGCTGGCAGCAGCGCGTGCTGGAGGGCGTCGGCTGGGCCATGCGGCGCTGGCTCTAACCAGGGAAATTCGCGCGCGCAAATCGGGGCGCGCCGGGCGCTTGACTTTGCCACCATGGTAAGGCGCAACGTGTCCTTGCTTCACCACGACTAACAGGAGGTCCAAACCATGAAAGTCACCGATCCCGCGTGCGGCATGAGCATCGAGTCCGAGAAGGCCGCGGCAACGGAAACCTACCAGGGACAAAACTACTATTTCTGCTCCCCGGGCTGCCGCGACACGTTCAAGAAGGACCCCGCGAAATTCGCGGCCAAGGCCGCAAAATCCGGCACAGAAGCCGGACATGGCGGGCACCAGCATCACGGGTAGGCCGGCGCCGCCGGGTGCACGCGCCCGGCGGCTTGGTATCCCGTTACGCCAGGCCGAGGCAAGCGGCGGAGAAACTCGCCCGTGCGCGATCCGCAGACAATCGAGCTGAACGTCGATCCGGACGGGGCCCTGGTCACGCTGCAAGCGGGCAGCTGGTTCGTGTGCTTCGTGCCCGGACTGGACAGGCAGTGGTGGCATCCGTTCGTCAACAAGCGCCACAAGCACGTCTTCGCCATGCGGCCGGCGGGTCCGGACGAGTGGACCCTGTTCGAGCCCTGGTGGCACCGCCTGCTGACGGCGACGATCACCTCGCAGCAGGCGAAGAAGTTCCTGCTCTGGGGCGCGCGCGGCGACGTGCTGCTGGTGCGCGAGGCCATCCCCGGGCGCGGCAGCCAGATACGCGGCTGGATGAACTGCGCCGCGCTTGCCGCCTATCTGCTCGGGCGCCCGTACTGGGTGTGGTCGCCGCACGGGCTGTACGAGCTGCTGCTGCGCGAGCCGAATGTCTGCCGGGTGGACGTTTCGGCGCTGCTCGAGTTCGATGCCGCCAAGCTCGCCGCGGGATCGCGCGTCATCGCGGCTTGCGACCAATGCATTCCGGGGGCGCATCGACCGCCCGGGGTGGCGAAGCCGTTCTGCATGCATTGCGGGCGAGATCTTGCCGAAACCTCCGACGTGCCCTTGACCTTAGAGCGACGCAAAGCTTTATAAGCAGCCATGTTCGAAGCCGTGCTGTTCTACATCTTCGCCACCGTCCTGGTGGTGTCGGCCGTGGCGATCATCACGGTGCGCAACCCGGTGCACGCGGTGCTGTGCATGGTGCTGTGCTTTTTCACCACGGCGGGCCTGTGGCTGCTGCTGCGCGCCGAGTTTCTCGCCATCGCGCTGGTGCTGGTGTACGTCGGCGCGGTGATGGTGCTGTTCCTGTTCGTGGTGATGATGCTCGACGTCAACGTCGAGCAGCTGCGCGCGGGCATCTGGAAGAACCTGCCGCTCGCGCTGGTGGTGGGCGGGATCATGATCTTCGAGATGGTCGCCCTGCTCGCGCGGCAGGTCTTTGGCGGCCTCGCGCCGCGCGAGGCCGGGCCGGGCTACAGCAACACGAAGGAGCTGGGCATGCTGCTGTACACCGACTATGCGTACCCGCTCGAGGTCGCGGCCGTGATTCTTCTCGTGGCGATCATCGCGGCGATCGCGCTGACCCTGCGCCGGCGCAAGGACACGCGCCGCCCCGCCCCCGCCGAACAGATCCGCGCCCGGCGCGAGGAGCGCGTGCGGCTCGTTGCGATGCCGGCGGAGAAGGACGAGTGACGGTGCGCCCCTCGCGCGACGGCGGCCCGTCGTGAAGCTTGGTCCCGGCTGGCAGGACTGGGTGAACGTGGGCCTCGGGAGCTGGCTTCTCGTCTCGCCGCTTACCGACATCAGCGCCTCGCACACCGGGGCGGCGGCGTGGAGCGCCTATCTTGGCGGCGGTCTGGTGGTCGTCGTCGCGCTGGCCGCGACCGGTCGCCCGCAGCTGTGGAAAGAATGGCTCAACGCAGCCGCGGGGCTGTGGCTCGTCATGGCACCGCACCTGATCGGGTTCGAGGACCAGCTTGGTCAGATGCAGAACCACACCATCGTCGGACTGGCGGTGGCGGTGTTCGCCATTTGGGCGGTCCTGCGCCGGCCGGCGCCGAAAGGAGGATGACATGAAGCGCGGCATCGATCTGGTGGCCCTGGGCCACACGGCAAGCCTCTTTCTCGCCTTCACCTTTACCGCCTGCGTGGCGTTCGACGTCGCTTTCCCGCAATGGGCGATGTTCGGCGCCTGGCAGAAGCTGGTGCCCGGCTTCGCGGGGCTCGACTGGAAGAGCTACATCGTCGGCCTCGCCGAGACCTACGCCTACGGCTGGTACTTCGCGCTGGTGTGGGCACCGCTGTACAACTTTTTCGCTTCGCGCAGGCAGGACTGACATGCAGGCCAAGGACGTGATGACTTCGCCCGCGGTCACGGTCGCGCCGGAGACGCCGGTCGAGGAGATCGCGAAGCTGCTGCTCACGCGCGGCATCAGCGCGGTTCCGGTACTGGACGCCGGCGGCCGGCTCGCGGGAATCGTAAGCGAAGGCGACCTGGTGCGGCGGCCCGAGTCGGGGACCGAGCGCCGGCCCGCGTGGTGGCTTCGCCTGCTCGGCGACGGCGACGAGCAGGCGCGCGACTACGTTAAGTCGCACGGCCGGCGGGCCGCCGACGTGATGACGCGCGAGGTCGTCTCGGTAGACGAGCATGCGACCCTGGCATCGATCGCGACGCTGCTGGAGAAGCATCGCATCAAACGCGTTCCGGTGCTGCGCGAGGGCAGGGTGATCGGAATCGTGAGCCGCGCGAACCTGCTGCAAGGGCTCGCCGCGCACCCGCCCGCCGCGCCGGCGGTGCTCGACGACGAGGCGTTGCGGGCGCGCGTGTTCGACGAGATCAGACGCGCGGGCGTCGACACGGCTTTCGTCAACGTGGTGGTGTACGGCGGGAGGGTGCAGCTGTGGGGCGGCGTGCGCTCGCCCGAGCAGCACGCCGCGGCGAGGCTCGCCGCGCAGACGCTCGCCGGCGCGCGCGTGGTCGAGGACCACCTCGGAGTATTTTCGCCGATGGTGCAGGCGACGATGTGGGCGGAATAGCAAATCGAGCGGCGTACCGGCGTCCGTGGCGTGTGCTTCGTGCCTGGTTCCTGGCCGCGCTCGCGCTCAATCTGTTCTGGGAAATCGTGCAGCTGCCGCTTTATACGATCGCATCGAGCGAGCCTGCGCAGCGCATCATCTTCGCGGTCGTTCACTGCACCGCCGGTGACCTGGTCATTTCGATCGCCGCGTACTTCCTCGCGGCGTTCGCTGTCCATGCGCTGGACTGGCCGTTGGTGCGCGCATGGACGGGAGGCGCGCTCGCCACCGCGGCGGGGCTCGCCTACGTCGTTTACAGCGAGTGGTATAACGTGTATCAAGCCGGCAACTGGGCATACACATCCGCCATGCCGACCGTGTTCGGCATCGGGGTCTCGCCACTCCTGCAATGGGCCGTAATTCCCGCCCTTACGATGCTCGCCGTGCGCAAGTCGGCGCGGGCGAGCCGGGCGCCACGAGCGCCGGCCCCATGAAGGTGAGCGAGCTGGCGAAGGCGGCGGGGGTATCGCCCCACGCTGTGCGCTACTACGCGCAGAGGGGTCTGCTCAGGCCGCAGCGGCGCCCCGGAAATCGATACCGGGCGTTCGAGATGGCGGACGTGCGGCGCTTGGAGTTCATCCGCAGCGCGCAGCGGCTGGGGTTTTCGCTCAAGGAGATCGGCACGATCCTCTACATGAGCCGGCAGGGCAAGACGCCGTGCCCGATGGTGCGAGGCATCCTGCAGCAGCGCATCCCCGACGCCGCACGCGATCTGAAAGCGGTGGCTAATCTGCTGCGCCGCATGAAAGCCGCCGCGCGGATCTGGCGCAGCATGCCGGACGGGGTCCCCGACGGCGATTCGATCTGCCGCCTGATCGAGGCGGCGGAGGAACGGCTCGGCTGAGGCCGTGTGTGCAGGCCTCAGCCGGCTGGAAAAAATCGCCCGAACCTTTCCCGTCATCCCCCGGCGCCTTGCCAAGTTCGCGCGAACTGATCTAGATCAATATCTGCGGCCGGCGCGATGAGAACATGTCCCAATGGTCGCCCCAAACCTCATTCGGCCGAGAGTAACCGCGCACAGCGCGCGCAGGGGCGGGGCGGTGTCGACCCTGCTGGCGATCGTGGCAGTATTGGGTCTCACGCTTCGCCCGGCCTGCGACGTTCTCGCGGCTGTGGAGGCGGGAACCGGAACGCAAACAGCGGTCGTTTATGTCGCCAATTCTACGGCTGCCGACGACGCGCATGGCCAAGGCTATGGCCACGACGACGACGATGGGCCATGCTGCTCAACCGTCGCGGATGGGTCGCTCATCGTACGTCTCGATGCGGCGGCAGTCGCAGGCGCCGGTGCGCAACCTGTAATCGCTCGCTTTCCGGCATGGCGCATTCCAAGTCCTGTCCTTGGCAAGCCGTCGCCGGTCGCAGGTCCCTCAGCGCTCCTTCCCTTAGCGTTTCACGCTCGTTCGGCGCCTCTGCGCCGTTGATCCCTTGATCGTTCGCCGTCTGTCCGGGTGCGCCGCTGCGCGCCCGGCGCAGGCGATTCGTGGCACGCGTACGAAATCACCAGGACAAGGGATGACGATATGTTGGTTACAGACATTGCGAAACGGGCGAGCGTAAGCGCCCACACGATCCGCTACTACGAACGCATCGGTCTGCTGGACGCGACCCGCGACGCGGGCAACCGCTACCGGATCTTCGGCGTCGCCGCGGTCGAACGGCTGCGCTTCGTGCAGCAGGCCAAGCGGCTCGGATTTTCGCTCGCCGAGATCCGCACCGTTCTCGACGCCTGCGACGCGGGCGAATCGGCGTGCCCGCTGGTGCGCGAGATCGTGCGGACCCGGATCGTCGAGAACGCCGCGCACATCCGCGAGCTCGAGCGCCTGCAACGCCGGCTCGAACACGCTCTGCGGCAATGGGCCCGGATGCCGGACGGCGCGCCGGATGCTGACGCCATATGCCATCTGATCGAATCGCTCGGGATGGACGATGCTTGACCTTGGAGCGGCACAAAGGTTGCCTGATCTGCGCTGGGACACGAAAGTGAAACGCGCGAAGGAGCGGCGATGAACGCCTCGCAGGAACCTGCGCATGCAAACGCACACCACCACCGCCTACGGCCTGTGGACGCTGGTGATCATCAACTCGCTGGTGTTCCTGATTTTCGCGTTCAGCTTCACCCGGCCGCGGACCCGGCGCGACTGGCGCTCGTTCGGGGTGTTCGCGGCGTTCATCGTCGCCCTGTTCACCGAGATGTACGGGTTTCCGCTGACCCTCTATCTGCTCGCGGGATGGCTGCAGACCCGCAATCCGGGCCTCGACCTGCTGTCGCACGACGCCGGGCACCTGTGGCAGACGGTCTTCGGCTGGAAGGGCGACCCGCACGCCGATTCGCTGCACATCGCGAGCAATCTGCTCATCCTCGCGGGCTTTATCCTGCTTGCTGCGGCGTGGTGGCTGCTTTACCGGGCCCGGCGTGCCGGGCGGCTGGCGACTCGGGGCCTGTACGCCCTCGTGCGCCATCCCCAGTACGACGGCTTCGTGCTGATCCTGGTCGGCTTCCTGCTGCAGTGGCCGACGATCCTCACGCTGCTGATGTTTCCGGTCCTCGTCGCCATGTACGCGCGCCTCGCGCGGCTGGAGGAGCGCGAAATGCTCGCCACGTTCGGGGAAGCGTACCGCCGCTACGCCGACGCGACGCCGCGCTTCCTGCCCGGGCTGAAACCGGCGCCTTGATGAGCGGCGAACCGGGCCGCACGATTTATTTTGTCAAAGCTGATAGGGGGAAGTGCCATGCTTAGCGCAAGTCGAAATCGAGCTTCAAAGCTGTTCAACCTGGCGCTGTGGATCGGCGTCGCCGCGCTGGGATTGTCCTCGGCGCCGGCCTCCGCGATCCCGAGCTTCGCGCGCCAGACCGGGGCGTCCTGCTCCTCGTGCCATACGGTGTTTCCGGCCCTGACCGCGTTCGGCCGCCAGTTCAAGCTGCGCGGCTATACCCTCGGCTCGGGGAACGACGACAAGGCGTTCCCCTACAACCTGCCGCTGGCGATGGGGGTCCAGGTCGCGAACACCTCGATCAAGGACCCGAACAAGGGCGCGGACAAGGAAGCGGATTTCCCGCGCGCGGACAAGGTGATCGTGCAGCAGGTCGCCCTGTACTACGGCGGCAAAGTCGCCGGTAACGTAGGGGCGTTCGCGCAGTACAACTGGGACGGCATCGAGCGGAGCTGGGGCGCCGAAATGGTCGACATCCGCTACGCCGACAGCACGACCACCAAGGGCAAGGAGTTGCTATACGGCGTGTCGGTGAGCAACTCGCCCTCGGTGCAGGATGTCTGGAACACGAGCCCGATGTGGACGTTCCCGCACCTGGGCAACGCGGGCATCATGCCAATGGTCACCTCCCTCATGGACATGACGCTGGCCAACCAGGTGGGCGGAATCGGCGCGTACGGCTTCTACGACAGCCAGTACTACGGCGAAGTCGGCTTCTTCCATAACGGCAAGAAGGGGATCTTCCGGCCGCTGAACTGGGGCAAGGACTTGACCACCGCGGTCGAGGGCAACGCGCCGCACCTGCGCCTGGCTTGGGAAAAGAACTGGGATGCCAACAGCCTCGAGATCGGGATGCACGCGCTGCGCGCGAACATCTACCCGGACCCGGCAAACCTGAGCGGCCCCACGGATCGTTTCACCGACTTGGCAATCGACGGCCAGTACCAGCATGACGGCGGCGCGCACATGTACTCGGTGCACGCCTTTTACAGCCGCGAGAAGCGCGACTGGCTGGCGAGCCTTCCCATGGGGATGGCCTCGAACGCCTCGGACAACCTCGACACCTTCAAGCTGAGCGCGCACTACTGGTACCAGCGCAAGATCGGGGGCGGAATCGGAATCTTCGATTACCGCGGCGACAGCGACATGCTGAAGTACGGCATGGGCGGGACGGCGAGCGCGATGGGCAACGCCAGCGGCAGCCCCGATACGCGCGGCTGGATCGCGGAAGCCGACTGGCTGCCGCTGAAGAACGAGCAGAACCTGAAGATCGGGCTGCGCTACACGGCTTACACCAAGTTCAACGGCGCGAGCGACAACTACAACGGCTTCGGGCGCAACGCCTCCGACAACAACTCGGTGTTCGCTTACCTCTGGATGCTGTACTGACCCAAGGGAGTTGCCGCGATGATGCGCATGAGAGCGATACCTACGGCCCTCGCGATCGGACTCGCCGCCGCTGCCGTGACGGCGGCGGCCGATCCGGGTCAGGATGTCTTCCAGAAGAACTGCGTCGCTTGCCACGGCGCGAACGGCAAGGGCATCCTCCCGGGCATTCCGGATCTGACCAGAAAGGGCGGCGTGCTCGCGAAGCCGGACGACGTGCTGCTCAAGCATGTCACCGACGGCTTCAAGAGCCCGGGCTCGCCCATGCCGATGCCGCCCAAGGGCGGCAACCCCTCGCTGACCGAGGCGCAGCTGCGGGCCGCGCTGCAGTACGCGAAGCGCGAGTTCGGCAAGTGACGCGCCGGCGCGGATTGCGCACGAGCTGAAAGGGGGAGCGGTCATGGAGCTTCACATTCGGGCGGGCTCCTCGCTGTCCGCGCTTCCTGCCCCCGCCAAGGTGCTCTTTACCTGTTTTCTCATCACCATCGGTCTCGGCTACCTGGCGGCGATCTACTACCTGTTCACGATCGACGTCGATCCGCATGAGAAGATGGGCATGTCGGTGGTCAACGGCATCGAGATGAAATACCACGGCGAGCGGGGCAACACGCGCCTCGAGGCGGCGCTGCGAGGCGTCATGGCCGGCCGCATCAGTCCCGAAGACCGGGCGAAAGTCATCGACTGGCTGCGCAACGGCGCGGCCAAGGAGGGTTTCGCCGCCGTCGGCCCGATCTTCGACAAGGACTGCACGGTCTGTCACAGCGCCAAGTCCGGATTGCCGATCCCGCCGCTGACCGGCTTCGAAGAGGTCAGCAAGGTCGCCAGGGTGGACACCGGGCCGAGTCTCAGCGACCTCGCGCGGGTGTCGCACATCCACCTGTTCGGCATCAGCCTGATCTTCGCGCTCACCGGCGCAATCTTCGCGCTGAGCCGCGTGCCGCGGAATTGGAAGACGCTCATCATCGCCCTGCCGTACCTTTCCATCTGGGCGGACATCGGCTCGTGGTGGATCACGAAGTATCAGCCGCTATTCGCCTACATCGTACTGAGCGGCGGGGGCCTCATGGGCGTCTCGCTCGCCGCGCAGCTGCTTATCCCGCTGTGGCAGATGTGGCTCGGGCCGCGCGATCAGACGGCGCCGGCCGGTTAGACGAGGCAGTGATGAACCACAAATCGAACACGCGGGCCGTCCTCATCGCCGTACTTGTCTTGATGGCGCCGCTCGCGCTGTCGCAGGCGCAGGCCGGCACCCGCAGCGGCAAGCAGGTGGTCGAGGCGGTGTGCGCCGCCTGCCACGCCAGCGGCGCGAACGGCGCGCCGCGGATCGGCGACGAGAAGGCTTGGGCACCGCGCGCGGCGCTGGGCCTCAGCAGCCTTACCCGGCACGCGATCCAGGGCATCCGGCAGATGCCGCCGCATGGCGGCAATCCCGGTGTCAGCGACTTCGAAATCGAGCTCGCGATCACCTACATGGTCAACCGGTCGGGCGGCGATTGGGCCGTTCCGGTCGACAAGGCGGCCCTGCCCGCGGAGCGCAGTGGCGAGCAGATCGTGCGCGCGCAGTGCGTCAAGTGCCACGGGACCGGCGTCGACGGCGCGCCGAAGATCGGCGACCGCTCGGCCTGGATCCCGCGCGCCAGGTACGGTCTCGATGCCCTGGTCCGCTCGGCGATCGAGGGGCACGGCGGCATGCCTTCGCGCGGCGGCATGGCCGATCTTACCGACCCGGAGCTTCGCGGTGCGATCGTTTACATGCTCGACCAGGGGGCCGCCCCGGCTGAAGCTCGAGCGGAACCGTCCGCGCCGGCCGCGGAATCCGGCTGGGATCACAAGATCGTGGAAGGAGTCGAGATCTACCTGGGCGTCATCTCGGCCGAAACGCTGCGTGCATTGCACCTGAAGCCGCACGAGGAGGCCAGGATGCACGGCGGCATTCCGCGCGGCAAGGGCTATTACCATCTGAACGTGTCGCTGTACGACAGCACGACCAAAGCCGCGATCGCGGACGCCGGGGTGAGGGCGACGGTTTCGGATCCGGTAACGGGCGGCGAAACGAAGAAGCTCGAGCCGATGGCGTTTCCGAACTCCGTGAGCTATGACAATTATTTCCGCATCGTCGGTCCGGGTCCCCACACGGTCACCGTGCGCATCAAGAGACCGGGCGCGTCCTTGCCGATAACCGCCCGCTTCGATCTTCAACGTTGACCACGCCAGCCGAATTCATGCGAGCGAACTGAAAAGGAGACGTGGACGAGTGACCGGACAACTTCCGGTTTTTATCATGAGCATGGCGCTACTGGCGGGATTCGTGGCGCCGCGTACCCCGTGAACTGGCGGCTGGTGGCCGGGGGCCTCAAGCACGGATTGATGACGGTGCGCGACAAGCGCGCGAAGCCCGCTGACCCGATGCGGCGCGCGCCCCTTCCTGCGGTGTTCAGCGCCAGGCGCCGGGCCTGGCGGCGCCGCCGGCGAGGCCGAGGATGTAGAGCCAGCCGAACAGGCGGTTGTGCATCAGGGATGCCCGGTGATACCACAGCGGCCAGCCGACGTAGCCCTTGGGCGGCGAGGCGGGGCGCGGCCGGCGCAGGAGCGCCACCGCCCGCCAGGCGCGCGGCAGCGCCACCACGATGATCGCGGCGAACGGCGTGAGCCGGCCGCTGGCGATCAGCGCGCCGGCCACGGCATAGATGAGGGCGACGGTCGCGATATTGAGCGCCCGCGCCGCGCGCTCGCCGAGCAGCACCGGCAGCGTGCGGATGCCATGGCGCGCGTCGAACTCGATCTGGTCGATGGCTTGCCGAGGAGAATCGACATCACGCCCAGGCCGTAGGGGATCGAGGCGTAGAGCGCGCCGGCCGAGACTTCACCCGCGATCATCGCGAATCCGCCGCCGGCCAGCCGCGCTCGGCGATGAACCAGGCGGTGATGCCGAGACCGATCGCCGCCAGGATCGCCAGGCTGATCAGCAGATCACGCGGCGCGAGCACGCCGCTCGCCAGAGGGTGAACGGTGTAGCGCATGCGCGGCGAATCGGGCGTGTCGTGGCCGCGCCTGTATCCGAAGTAATCGTTGCTGAGATTGCTGAGCATGTGCGCGGCGACGAACCCGGCGAGCACCAGGACGAAGGCGAGCGGGTCGAAGCGCCGCGCGGCGAGCGCGAGCAGCCCGGCGATGATCGCCGACTGCGCCGAGATGACCAGGATGACGCTGCGCGCCGCGTAGAGGAACTTCGATACCGCGTCGAGGCGCCGCACTTCCTCGATCCCGGGCCGGTAGAAGCCCGCGAACGCCCCGAGCCAGAGCATGGCTTGCGATGGTCTTGGGGCGGATGTCCTGTCGGGTGCGCGCACGGATTTTCTCCGGAGTTGCCTTCCGCGATTGTGCCGCAAGTTTCGACCGGTCCGGCGACTCGCGCTTGACCTTTGAGCGGATCATAGGTTGTCGAATGGCTCTTCGCGCATGCAGAGGATGCGGGTTCATGGCGACCATGGGGCTAGCGGCTTCATCGATCGGGCTCGCGCCGCCGCGAGCAGGGTGAGGCGCGAAATGCTCAAGAAGATCTGGCTCGCCCTCGCGCAGGGGCTCGTGCTGGTGGCGGCTGCGCTGTTCGTCGTGCAGTGGCTGCGCCCGGCTCCGCCCGCGCCGCGCCCCGCCTCGGTGGTCGCGGTCAAGGAGGCGCCGGAAGCCCCGCCCGCCTATCCCACGCCGATGTCGTTTCGCGCCGCGGCGGCCAAGGCGCTGCCGGCGGTGGTGAACGTCTACGCGGCGAAGGCGCAGCGCCGGCGCGCGCTGTCGCCGGAGGAGCACCTGCTGCGGCGCTTTTATGGCCTGCCGGAGGAGGACACGGGCGAGCGCCTCAGCCTCGGCTCCGGCGTGATCGTTTCCGCCGAAGGCTACATCGTCACCAACAACCACGTCATCGAGGGCGCGGACCAGATCGCGGTGGCGTTCGCGGGCGGGCGCGAGGCGCGCGCGCGCCTGGTCGGCGCCGACCCGGACACGGACCTCGCGGTGCTGAAGATCGAGGCGGGGCGTCTGCCGGCGATCACGTTCGCCGATTCCGACCAGCTCCGGGTGGGCGATGTGGTGCTGGCGATCGGCAACCCCTTCGGCGTCGGCCAGACGGTCACGATGGGGATCGTGAGCGCCACCGGACGCAATCGCCTCGGCATCAACACGTTCGAGAACTTCATCCAGACCGACGCCGCCGTGAACCCGGGCAACTCGGGCGGCGCGCTGGTGGACTCCAGCGGGCACCTGGTGGGCATCAACACGGCGATCTATTCGCAAACCGGCAGCTCGGCCGGGATCGGCTTCGCCATCCCGGCGAAGGTGGCGCGCTCGGTCATGGAGCAGTTGATCACCGCCGGTAAGGTCGAGCGCGGCTGGCTCGGCGCCGAGATCGCGGACGTGACGCCCGAGGCCGCGGCGCAACTGAATCTCGCGAATGCCGGCGGCGCGGTGGTGGCGCGCCTGGTGCGCGGCGGTCCCGCCCAGTCCGCCGGCCTGCGCCCCGGCGACATCGTGACCGCGATCGACGGCAAGGCGATCGGCGATGCGCGTGGGGCGATCGAGGCGACCGCGATGCTGCGGCCCGGCGCGCGGGCGACGTTGAAGCTGGTGCGCGGCGCGCAGGTGCTCGAGCTTCCCGTCACCGTGGGCGAGCGTCCGGCGCCCTCCAGGGCACGTGACTGAGGGCACCGGGATCGTCCGGCAGACGAAGGACGCGGTTCACTGCGCGCCCGCGGGCGGCGACGTGCGGGCGAGCCCGGGATTCCCGCTCCCGCTGGGCGTGCGCGACTGCTGCGACGGCTTCAATTTCGCGCTGTTCAGCCGCAATGCGCAGCTCGTCGAGCTGCTGCTGTACCGGGATGCGCGCGACCCCGAGCCCTGGATGACGGTTGCGCTCGATCCCTCGACCCACCGCACGGGAGACGTGTGGCACGTGCTGGTCAGCGGCATCGCGTGGGGGCAGGCGTACGCGTACCGCGTGCACGGTCCCCAGGCGCCCGAGCAAGGGCACCGGTTCGATCCGCGGCTCGCGTTGCTCGACCCGCATGCTCTCGCCGTGGCGGGGGCCGGGAGATGCCTGCTCGTCGACCGCCGCTTCGACTGGGAGGGCGACCGGCGGCCGCGGCGCCCGTGGTCCGAGACGGTCATTTACGAGACTCACGTGCGAGGCCTCACCATCCACCCTTCCGCTAACTCGGGGCATCCGGGAACCTTTCTCGGTCTGATCGAGAAGATTCCCTATCTGCAAGAGATGGGCGTGACCGCAGTGGAGCTGATGCCGATCCAGGAATTCGACCAGCGCAGCAACCCGCGGCGCGACCCGGCCAGCGGCGAGCCGCTCGCGAACTACTGGGGCTACGACACGGTGGCTTTTTTCGCGCCCAAGGAAGGGTATTCCACGCGCAGCGCGCCGGGATGCCAGCTCGACGAGCTCAAGACGATGGTGAAGGCGTTGCACCGCGCCGGGATCGAGGTGATCCTCGACGTGGTGTTCAACCACACCGCCGAGGGCAACGAGAACGGTCCGACGCTCAGCTTCCGCGGCATCGACAATGTCATCTACTACATGCTGGAGGATGACCGGCGCTACTACAGGAATTTCACCGGTTGCGGCAACACGTTCAACTGCAACCACCCGGTGGTGCGCGATTTCGTCATCGATTGCCTGCGCTACTGGATGGCGGAGGCGCACGTCGACGGCTTTCGCTTCGACCTCGCCTCGGTGCTCGGGCGCGGCACGCGCGGCGAGCTGCTGTCCAACCCGCCCTTGCTGGAGCGCATCGCCGAGGACCCGATCCTGCGCGACGCGAAGCTGATCGCCGAGGCCTGGGACGCGGCGGGCGCCTACCAGGTCGGCAGCTTTCCGGGCGGGCGCTGGGCCGAGTGGAACGGCCGCTATCGCGACGACGTGCGCCGCTTCTGGCGGGGCGATCCGGGCATGGCGGGCGCGCTTGCCGCCCGGCTCGGCGGCAGCGCGGACATCTATCAGCGCGCCGGCAAGACTCCGGTCAACAGCGTCAATTTCGTCACCTGTCACGACGGCTTCACGCTCAACGACCTGGTCAGCTACGCCGGCGAGCACAACGAGCCGAACGGCGAACAGGGCCGCGACGGTACCGACCAGAACAACAGCGCGAACTACGGCGTAGAGGGGCCGACGGACGACGAGGCGATCGAGCGGCTGCGCATTCGCCAGATCAAGAATCTCCTTGCGACGCTGCTTGTTGCGCGCGGGGTGCCGATGATTCTCGGCGGGGACGAGTTCCGGCGCACCCAGCGCGGCAACAACAACGCGTACTGCCAGGACAACGAGATTTCCTGGTACGACTGGGCCTTGCTCGAGAGGAACGCCGAGATCGTCCGGTTCGTGCGGGAGATGATCGCTCTGCGGAGGCGCCATCCGATGCTGCGCCGGGAGGGTTTCTATACCGAGCGTGAAATCCGCTGGTTCGGGCCCGGCGGCGCGGCGCCGGACTGGAGCGGGCCGGCCGGAATCCTCGGCTGTGCCATCGCATCGGCCGACGGCGCGGACGCCTCGCGTTCGCCGGGCCTGTGCCTGCTGTTCAACGCGACTGCGCAGGCTGCACGCTTCGAGCTGCCGGCGCCGGCGCCTGATCGCCGGTGGCGCGCGGCGGTCGATACGTCGGCGCCGCCGCCCGCCGACATACGCGCGCAAGGACAGGAAGGCGGGCTCGGAAACGCCGGCGCGTTCGAATTGCAGGCGCATGCGTTCGCGTTGATGGTGGAAAGCGCGGAGTGAGCGCCGCACGAGCCCGCGAGGCAGGCATGAATCTCCGACTGCACGCAGCGGCCCTGAGCCTGATGGTGCTCCTCGCGCTCGCCGCTGCGGCGGCCGCGGCCAGGGCAGACATCGCGAACCAGAAGGAGGTCGTCCAGGGAATGGCGTTCTATCTGGGGATCGTCCCTTCCGAGCTCGTGCGCGGCGATCCGAGCGGGCACGGGGAGCGCGACATGCACGGCGGCGCGCCCGCTCCCGGGCAATTCTACGTCAGGGTGGCCATATTCGATGCCGCGAGCGGAAAGCGCATCACCGACGCAAGGGTCACGGCGCGCGTCGAAAGCCGCGGCGTGAGCGGAAAGGACAGGGCGCTCGAGCCCATGCTGATCGTCGATGCGCTCGCCTACGGAAACTTCTTCGCGATTCCCGCCAAGGGACCCTTCGCGGTTGTCTTGCACGTTTCCCGCCCCGGGCTGCTGCGCCCCGTGCAGGTGCGTTTCGCGCACTCGCACCGCTGAGGCTTGACATTAACATTACCGGAAGGTTCAAGCTGGTCGCTGTATTCGACAGAACCGATCCAAAGGCGGCGAAGCAACCGGCGCCGCGGCAAAGGAGAAGAGCAATGAAGACCAGCACCATTGACGTCGGCGGGCTGCTTTCGGCACTCAGCGGACGCGGCGTGGAGAAGCGGCTCGCGAAGCTGCGCGGCGTCGAGCGCGTGGACGTGAATTACGTCTCGGGCAGCGCGACCGTGGCCTACGACGAGGCGCTGACCGACCTCAAGACGATCAAGGCGGGAGTGGACCAGTGCGGCTTTCACTGCGGCGGCGAGCTCGTGCCCCGGCACGTGTGCGAGCCCGAGGATCCGCCCGCGCAGGCGGCGGCGATACCCTCGATGGGCGCCGCGCACGCGGAACACGCGAAGCATGCCGAGCATGCGGGCCACGGCGACAGCATGGCGCACGAGATGGGTCACGGCGCGGGCATGGGGGCGGAAGAGATGGCGCGCGACATGCGCAACCGGTTCTGGATCTGCCTCGCGTTCACGCTGCCGATCTTTATCTACTCGCCGATGGGAGGACTGTTCGCTCCGCCCGCCCCGCCCTTCGGGCTAGAGCTCAACCTGTGGCTGTCCATCCTCGGCAGCATCGCCATAATCTATCCGAGCTGGCCGTTTTTCGTCGCCGCCTGGCGCGCGCTGCGAAATGGCGTGCTCAACATGGCGGTGCTGGTGGTGCTGTCGGTCGGCACCGGTTACGTGTTCAGCGTCGGCGCCACTTTCCTCTTCAAGGGCGAGCAGTTCTACGAGGCGGTGGCGGTGTTGCTGGTGTTCATTCTGCTCGGCCACTGGCTGGAGATGCGCGCCCGCGCCGGGGCATCGGACGCGATCCGCGCGCTGATGGACCTCGCGCCGCCGATGGCATCGGTGCTGCGCGACGGCAAGGAAGTTGAGATCCCCACCGCCGAGGTCGCCAAGGGCGACACGGTGGTGATTCGGCCGGGCAACAAGATCCCGGTGGACGGCGAAGTGCTCGAGGGCGAGTCGCAGGTGGACGAATCGATGCTCACCGGCGAGTCGATGCCGGTGGCGAAGAAGCCCGGCGACACGGTGGTCGGTGCGAGCATCAACAAGAGCGGCAGCTTCCGCTACCGCGCCACCAAGGTCGGCGCCGACACCGCGCTGGCGCAGATCGTGAAGCTGGTCCAGGAAGCGCAGAATTCCAAGGCGCCGGCGCAGCTGCTCGCCGACCGGGCATCGCAGTGGCTGGTGATCATCGCCATCGTCATCGGCCTTGCCACCTTCGCGGTGTGGTTCTGGTGGCTCGGCCAGCCGCTGCTGTTCGCGCTCACTCTCACCATCACGGTGTTCGTGATCGCCTGCCCCGACGCGCTGGGACTCGCCACCCCCATGGCAGTAACGGTGGGCACGGGCCTGGGCGCCATGAACGGCATCCTGTTCAAGAACGCCTCCGCGCTGGAGGATGCGACCCGGCTCAGCGTCATCGTGTTCGACAAGACCGGCACCCTCACCATGGGGCAGCCCGAGGTGGTGGACGTGGTCGCCGCGCCGGGAACCAGCGCCGACGCGGTGCTCGCGCTGGCCGCGGCCGTGGAGCAGGGGTCGGATCATCCGCTCGCGCAGGCCATTCTGAAGCGCGCCGCCGGCCTCGCGGTCGAGAAGTCGACCGGTTTCGCCGTGATCGAAGGCATGGGCGCCAGGGCACAGGTCGCGGGCGGAGACGTGCTTCTCGGCAACCGCAAGCTGATGGACGCCGAGAAGGCGGACATGGCCGGGCTCGAAGCCAGGGCGAAGGAGCTGCAAAGCGGCGGCCGCACGGTGGTGCACCTGGCCCGCGACGGCAAGCTCATCGGCCTGATCGCGATTGCCGACGCGGTGCGCCCCACCTCGGCGGCGGCGGTGAAGGCGCTGCAGGCGCGCGGCATCCAGGTGGCGATGCTCACCGGCGACAACCGCGCTACCGCCGAGCGCATCGCCGGGGAGCTCGGCATCGATATCGTGCTGGCCGACGTGCTCCCCGGGCAGAAAGCCGACAAGGTGAAGGAGCTGCAGGCGCAGGGCAAGAAAGTCGGCATGGTCGGCGACGGCATCAACGACGCGCCGGCGCTGACCCGGGCCGACGTCGGCTTCGCCATCGGCGCCGGCACCGACGTCGCGATGGAGTCCGCCGACGTGGTGCTGATGAAAAGCGATCCGTTCGACGTGGTCGGCGCGGTCGAGCTGTCGCGCGCGACGCTGCGCAAGATGCACCAGAACCTGTGGTGGGCGGTCGGCTACAACGTGATCGCCTTTCCCGCGGCGGCGGGGGTGCTTTACCCGCTGGTGGTCAGTCCGGAGGTCGCGGCACTCGCCATGTCCGGCAGCTCGGCGCTGGTGGCGATCAACGCCCTGCTGCTCAAGCGCACCAGGCTCTCGGGCATCCGTTCCCCGGCTTTGCGGAACCGGCGTAATTGACGCGGATCAAGCCGGGGACGGGTGCGCTTGACATTGACATGATGGGAAGGAGGAGGCTGCGAACACTATGAACGAACTCATTCCACATTCCGGAGTCTGGGGGCTCGCCGTGATCATGATCGTGCTGGCCTCGTGGGTTCTCTATCGCTACCTCGCGCCGAAATCCTGGCGCGAGTGGGCCGGCGCCGGGCTGGTGCAGGCGTTCCTGATCGCGCTGTACGCCGAGATGTACGGTTTTCCGCTCACCATCTATCTGCTGGCCCGGTTCTTCGGCCTCGACCGGACGAATCTCGACGCGAACCTCTGGGCGACCCTGCTCGGGGTGGGCGAGCTGGGCATGCTGATCTCCATGCTGCTCGGCTATGCGCTGCTGTTCTCCGGCCTGGGCATCTTCGTGCAGGGCTGGCGCGAGCTGTTCCGCGCGCACCGCGAGAACCGCCTCGCGACGCACGGGCTGTACAGCCTGGTCAGGCATCCGCAATACACCGGGCTGTTCCTCGGCCTGTTCGGCGAAGGCGTCGTGCACTGGCCGACGCTCTTTTCGGTGGCGATGTTCCCCGTGATCGTCGTCGCCTACGTCCTGCTCGCGCGGCGCGAGGAAAGGCAGATGACCGAGCGCTACGGCGAGCGTTACCGTGCCTATCGGCGGCGAGTGCCGATGTTCATTCCTCGGCTGGGGCAGTGGGGCCGGCTGCTCGAGCGCCCCGATCCGGCCGCGAGCGAGAACGACCAAGTGCGATGATGGACTGACATGTACCCCATTCTCCTGCAGCTTGGAAGCTTCGAGCTTCGCACCTACGGAATCATCGTCGTGCTGTCGTTCTTTCTCGGCCTGTGGCTGAGCGAGCGGGAAGCGAAGCGAAAGGGGCTCGACCCGGCGCTGATCCAGGACTTCGCGCTTTACGCCCTCTTTGGCGGAATCGCCGGCGCGAGGATCTATTTCGTCGCCTTCTCCCAGCCCGCGTACTTCCTGAGCAGGCCCTGGGAGATCCTGGCGATCTGGCACGGCGGCCTTGGAATCATCGGCGCGATCGCGGGCGGATTCGTGATCGCGCTGTGGTATTGCCGCAGGAAGGGGATTTCGTTCTGGCGGCTGGCCGACACTCTGGCGCCCGGCATCATCCTGGGACAGGCGGTGGGCATTCTCGCCTGCCTCGCCAACGGGGACAGCTACGGCAGGCCGACCGATCTCCCCTGGGCGCTTACTTACACCAATCCGCGCGCGATGGCGCCGCTGAACGTCCCGCTTCATCCGGTGGAGCTGTACGAGATGGCGGCTTACCTGCTGGTCTTCTTCCTGGTCTGGTTCACGAGGAAGAAATTCAAGACCGAGGGCTTCGCGTTCATGACCTACCTGGCGGGATACGGCGTGGTCCGCTTTTTCGTCGAATTCTTCCGCGGGCACCCGGCGATCTTTGCCTCGGGTGTTCCCGCCGCGCAGGTATTCGGCGTCGCGCTGGTGCTTGTTTCGATCGCCGGCTTTTTCGCTCTTCGGCGGGCGCGAAGCGGCGCGATCTGAGCCGGCGCACTTGCTCCGAGGTCGGTTGACCTTGGACCAAGTCGAAGGTTGTCGAATGGTATCGATCGAAAACGCGCGATGACGCGCACGCAAAGGAGCACGCAATGGAATGGCTTGCAAGCAACTGGATCTGGGTCGCCCTCGTCGTGGGCATGCTGGGCATGCACCTGTTCGGCCACGGCGGCCACGGCGGCCACGGCGGGCACAGCGGACGGCACGACCCCGAAGGCGGCGCGCGCCGGCCCGATGAACGGAGCTGACGCTTGGCGCATGCCCCACACATCGCGTCTCCCCGCCTGGCTGCGGGACCCCGACAGCACGTCGGGGGTGCTCACTGTCGCGGCCATGCTCGCGGCGCTGGCGATGGTGAATTCTCCGCTCAGGCCGCTCTATCAGCTCGTGCACCACACGCCCTTCGCGGTTCGGGCGGGCGCGCTGCTGGTCGAAAAGCCGCTGATCCTGTGGATCAACGAAGGGCTGATGGTGTTCTTCTTCCTGCTGGTCGCGCTCGAGCTCAAGCGCGAAGTGCTGGAGGGACATCTCGCCTCGCCGGCACGGGTCGCGCTGCCAGCGCTCGCGGCCCTGGGCGGGATGCTGGCGCCGGCGGCGATCTACCTCTCGCTCACCTGGGGCGACGCGGCGGCGGCGCGCGGCTGGGCGATTCCGACCGCGACCGACACGGTGCTCGCGCTCGCGGCGCTGAACGTGCTCGGCGCGCGCGTGCCGCCCGGGGCGCGGATATTTCTGCTCGCGCTCGCGATTTTCGACGACCTGGGGGCGATCGTCGTTCTGGCGGCGCTGTTCACCAAGAGCCTTTCGCTGCCGTCGCTGCTGATCGCGGCGGCCGCGCTGATGGTGCTGGCCGCACTCAACCGTCTCGGCGTGACGCGCGCATCGGCGTACGTGGCTGCGGGGATCGTCCTGTGGCTCGCGGTGCTCCAATCGGGGGTGCACGCCACGCTGGCGGGCGTGCTGATCGGTCTCGCCATCCCCTTGCGCGCGGACGGACGGCAGCCGTCGCCGCTGCGCGCCGCGGAGCGCGCGCTGCACCCCTGGGTGGCGCTGGGAATCGTGCCCCTGTTCGCGTTCTTCAACGCGGGCGTACAGCTGCCGGGGGCCGCCTCCGGCGCCTTTGCCGCCGCGGTGGCTCTGGGCGCGGCGCTCGCGCTGGTCATCGGCAAGCCGGTTGGAATTCTCGGCGCCGGATGGCTGTCGGTGCGGCTGGGCCTCGCGCAGCTTCCGCACGGCGTGCGCTGGCCGCACCTCGCCGGTGCTTCGCTGCTGGCGGGAATCGGCTTCACGATGAGCCTGTTCTTTGCCGGGCTTGCGTTCGGCACGCGCGACGCGCTCGCGCTGTCGGCCAAGATCGGGATTCTCTCCGGTTCGGTGATTTCGGCTGCGCTTGGAATCGTGTTTCTCGCGTTCGTCATTCGAGGCGGAGATGAAAAACGACCGCTATAAGTCGGTGCTCGAGAGCCTGCAGGTGGAACTGGTCATGCTGCAGCGGCACTTCATCAGCTGCGACGACAAGATCCTGGTGCTGTTCGAGGGCCGCGACGCGGCCGGCAAGGACGGCGCGATCAAGCGCATCGTCGAGCACCTGAGTCCGCGCGAAACCCGGGTCGTGGCGCTCGGCAAGCCCTCCGACCGGGAGCGCGGAGCGTGGTATTTCCAGCGCTACGCGCCGCACCTGCCGGCGGCGGGGGAATTCGTGCTGTTCAACCGCAGCTGGTACAACCGCGCCGGCGTCGAGCGGGTGATGGGGTTCTGCACCGACGAGCAGTACGAGGAATTCATGGAAACGGTCGGCAGCTTCGAGCTGATGCTGGTGCGCTCGGGCGTGAAGCTGCTCAAGTACTACCTCGATATCTCGAAGGACGAGCAGCGCCGCAGGCTCAAGAAGCGCGCCCGCGACCCGCTCACGCAGTGGAAGGTGAGCCCGATCGACGCCGAGGCGATCAAGCACTGGAAGGACTACACCCGGGCGCGCGACGAGATGCTGCGGCGCACGCACTCCGCGGTCGCGCCCTGGCACGTGGTGCGCGCCGGAGACAAGAAGTCGGCCCGCGTCAACATCATCAAGGACATCCTCAGCCGGCTGCACTACGGCGGCAAGAACGACCGGCTGGTCGCGCCGGATTCGAACGTCGTGTTCGAGTTCGACCAGGCCTGCACGGAGGACGGGAGGCTCGCGCGATGAGCCTTTCGCGGCAGTTCGGCGTGGCGTGGCTCGCGTTGTACGCTGCCACTTCGATCGCCCAGTCGCCCGATACGCTGTGGATCGAGAGGCCCGTCCCCGGCTATCGCGTTTCGCTGGCGGTGGAAAGCGTCGCGAACGCGGAAACGCCGGAGGCATATCGCACGCATGCGTCCCCCGCCGAGCACCGGCTGACGGTGGTGATCCGCAGCGATGCAACCGGCCGTTCGGTCCAGCTCGCACGCGCCTCCGTCGACGTCGCGGAGAAGGGCTATGGCGGCGCGAGCGTGGCCTTGAGCGAGGGCCCGGCCGGCGAGCGCGGCCTGTACCAGGCGCTCGTTCCGCTCGCCATTGCAACGGACTACCGCATCCTCGTGCACGCGACGCCCGCGGGCGAAAGCCGGACGTTGGAAGCCGAGTTCCAGTACCGACATCATCACTAGCCATGAGCGTCTCTTCGATGCCGATGAACGGGGACGGCGCGGTGGCGCCGGCGCTGCGGCACGCAGGCGTGCTCTACGGAGCGTTCGCGGTGGCGCTCGCCTACGGCATGCTGATCCCGCTGGTGCCGGCGTACCTCGAGGCCGGCGCCGGAAGCACGCACGTCGCGCTGCATTCGGGCGCGCTCGCGGCGATGTTCATGGCAGGCGCTTCCGTCGCCGCGCCCTTCTGGGGCCACCTGTCCGACCGGATCGGACGCGCAAGGGTCATTCTTGCCGGTCTGGCCGGCGCGGCTGCCGCGCCCGTCCCGTTCGCCCTGTCGCAAGGTCTGCCGGAGCTCTACCTGTTCCAGGGCCTGGCGGGCGTGTTCTTCGGTGCCGTGGCGCCGGTTGCCGCGGCGCTGCTGTTCGAGGACGGCGATCCTCTCGGCAGCGGGCGACGCCTTGCGCTGCTCGGTGCCGCGACGCTCGGCGGCTATCTCGCCGGCCCGGTGCTCGGCGGATGGATGGGTGGCTTGTCGGAGGCGGCGCGCGACGCGCTGCCGGCGCGCGAGGTCGTGCTCATGGCGCTCGCCGCGCACGCTTCGGTCGTGGGTCTCGCGGTGCCGCTGGCGTGGGCCGGGATGCGGTTCGGTCCCCGTTACGCGGCCGCTGGCGATGCTCGCGGTGCAGCTCCGGCGCCGCGCTCGCTCGGCGCGGTGATCCTCGCTCTGTCGGCCGCGATGCTGGCCGCGTTCACGCTGGGCGGGTTCGAGATTTCGACTGCGCTGCACGTGAGAGGTCCGCTCGGCCTCGGCAGCCGCGCGGTCGCGGCCGTGTTCGTCGCCTGCGCGCTGGGAATGCTGATCGCGCAATTGGCCTTTCTTCCGCGCCTGTCGCTGCGAACCGGCCGCACGGCATGGGCGTTCGGGCTTCTCGCCGGCGTCGCCGCGCTGCTGGCCGGCGTACCGCTTGCGGCCTCGCTGGGTGCAACCCTGGCAACCGGGGGGCTGATCGGCGCCGGGCTGGGCCTCGCCATCGCCTTGCTCGGGCTGCAGACGGCGGCGGTCGCCGGGCGCCGCCGGGGCCTTGCGCTCGGGCTGCAGAATTCGGCGGTGAACGCCGGCCAGGCGATCGGCTCTTATTCCGGGGGCGCGCTGTTTGCCTGGCTGGCTCAGGGCAGCTTTGCGGCGCTTTCGCTGGCGATCGCGGCCGGCACCCTGCTGCTCGCGCTCGCGGCGCGGGCGCAGCGCGCAAGAATCCATTCCAACGGAGAACGACATGAACCCGGCAAGGCCGCTCGACCAAGCCCCTGACATCGACGACGAAGGCCCGGACCTGAAGCGGCGCGCGCTGCTGACGCAGGCGACCACGGCTGCCGGCGGGCTCGCGCTCGCCGGCGCAGCGGTTCCCTTTGTCGCGAGCCTGCTGCCGAGCGAGCGGGCACGCGCGTTCGGCGCGCCGGTCAAGGTCGACTTCGGAACGCTCGCACCCGGCGAGCTCAGGACCGTCGCCTGGCGGAGCAAGCCGGTCTGGATCCTGCGGCGGACGAAGGAAATGCTCGCGAGCCTCGATACGGACACGCGGCTGCTGGCCGATCCGAAATCGCAGGTAACGACGCAGCAGCCGGACTACGCGCGCAACGAGTCGCGCGCCATCCGGCCCGAAACATTCGTCTGCATCGGTTTGTGCACCCACCTGGGCTGCATTCCGAACTATTTCCCGCAGCCCGGGTCGGTTGGCGGCGACTGGCCGGGTGGCTTCTACTGCCCGTGCCACGGCTCGATGTTCGATCTCGCCGGACGCGTATTCAAGGGCGTGCCGGCGCCGACCAACCTGGTCGTGCCGCCCTACACCTACACCGGCGCCGAAAGCGTCCTGATCGGCGCCGACAGTCCCAAGGAGACCTGATATGAATGCGCGCCCTCAATTCGAGACGGCTGCGTCGCTGGCGCCTGCCGCCGCATCGCCGGCGCTCGACGCCTGGAAATACCAGCGCGATTTCTGGCAGCGCAGCGTGCTGTTCTGGGCCACGCTGCGCGAGCGCGCGAACAACATGCTCGCGCACGAGCGTGCGGGCATGCCGCCGCTGCTCGATTTCAAGTACGAGACGATCCTCGACGCGCGCCGCTTCGAGCACCCGGCGAACTACGCCCTGCTGCGTATCACCGAAATCGCGGGAGACTGCTGGGAAGACTGCGTCGACGACGCAAAGCCGCCCGTGATCGTGGTCGATCCGCGCGCCGGCCACGGCCCGGGCATCGGCGGCTTCAAGCGCGACTCCGAGGTCGGCATGGCGATGCGCGAAGGGCATCCGGTCTATTTCGTGATCTTCTTCCCGGAGCCCGAGCCGGGCCAGACGCTCATCGACGTGCTGCACGCGCTGAGGGGCTTCGTCGAGGAGGTCGCGCGCCGCCACCCGGGCAGGGCGCCGGTGCTGTACGGCAACTGCCAGGCCGGCTGGGCGGTGACGCTGCTCTCGGCCGACTGCCAGGGGCTTGTGGGACCCGCGGTGCTGAACGGCTCGCCGCTGTCGTACTGGGCGGGCGAGTCGGGCGTCAATCCGATGCGCGTCTCCGGAGGGTTGCTGGGCGGCGCCTGGCTCGCGCACCTGAGCGCCGATCTCGGCGACGGCCGCTTCGACGGCGCGTGGCTGGCGCAGAATTTCGAGAACCTCAAGCCGGAAAAGGCGATCTGGGAGAAGTACGCCGGCCTGTTCCATGCCGTCGACTCCGAGCGCGAGCGTTTTCTGGAATTCGAGCGCTGGTGGAACGGCTACTACTTCCTCAGCCGGGAGGAAATCCTCGCCATCGTCGAAAACCTGTTCATCGGCAACAAGCTCGAGCAGGGCCGCTTCCCGGTCTGCCACGGCTGCACGGCGGACCTGCGGCGCATCCGTAACCCGCTGGTCATCTTCGCCTCCTACGGCGACAACATCACGCCGCCGCAGCAGGCGCTCGGCTGGATCCCGGCGGTCTACCGCGACAGCGACGACCTCAGACGCGCGGGCCAGCGCATCGTCTACCTGACCAACCCGCACGTCGGCCACCTCGGGATCTTCGTCTCGGCCGGCGTCGCGCGCCTGGAGCACCGCGCCATCCTCGAGAGCCTGGACGAGATCGAGGCGCTCGCACCGGGCTTGTACGAGATGAAGATCGACCACCCGGGCGGCGATCCGGACTGCCACAAGCCGGAATATACGGTGCGCTTCGAAGAGCGGCAGGTCGCCGATCTGCGAAAGGACTATCCGCACGAGGCGTTCGAGCGCGTGCGGCAGGTTTCCCAATTCAACGAAGCGCTGTACAAGGCGTTCGCGAGCCCCTGGGTGCAGGTCTTCGCCAACCCCTGGACGGCCGAGTTGCTCAAGTGGCTGCACCCCATGCGCGCGAGCCGCTACCTGTTGTCGGAAACCTTCAATCCCTGGATGCAGGGCGTGGCGTGGCTGGCCGGCATCGTCGAGCGCGAGCGCCGGCCTCTGGCGCAAGGCGACCCGATGCTCGAGGCCGAGCAGTTGGCGATCGACGGCCTGACCGCATGGGCCGAATACGGGCGCAAGCAGCGCGACGCCGGCTACGAGCGCCTGTTTCAGCTCCTTTATGCGCGCGCCGGGGACGAGGGGCAAGCATGGAATCGATCGAGCTGAGCGGCCGCAAGGGGCTCGTCGTGGGCATCGCCAACGAGCACAGCCTCGGCTGGGCCGCGGCGCGCCGTTTCCGCAGCGCCGGAGCCGACCTCGCGATGACCTACTACAACGACAAGGCGAAGGCGCGGCTCGAGCCGCTGGCGAACGAGCTCGGCGCGCAGCTCTTCCTGCCCTGCGACGTCGCAGCCGCGGGCGAGCCGGAGTCCGTATTCCGCGAGATCGAACGGAGTTGGGGCCGGCTCGACTTCCTGCTGCATTCGGTCGCCTGGGCGCGCAAGGGTGCCCTGCACCGGCGGCTGCTGGACTGCCCGGCTGAGCTGTTCGCCGAATCGATGCTGGTATCGTGCCACTCGTTCATCCGCATGGCGCGGCTCGCCGAGCCGCTCATGCCGCGGGGCGGCAGCCTGATGACGATGACCTATTACGGCGCCGAGAAGGTGGTCGAGCACTACGACGTGATGGGGCCGGTCAAGGCCGCGCTCGAGGCCTCGGTGCGTTACCTCGCCCACGAGCTCGGCCCCGGAGGAATCCGCGTCAACGCGATCTCGGCCGGCGCGGTGCGCACCCGCGCGGCATCCGGCATCGAGCATTTCGACGAGCTGCTCGACGAATCGGCGCGCAGATCGCCGCTGCGGCGGACCGTGGAGAGCGACGAAGTGGGCCGGGCAGCGCTCTTTCTGGCAAGCGAGAATTCCGCGGCGATCACGGGCGAGATTCTTCACGTGGACGCCGGATTTCACATCGAGGGAATGGCCTTTCATTGAGGTTACCGCGCCGGGCGCATGACCGGGAGGCGTCGGCCCGGAAAGGGGGTGAGAACATGGAACGGCAGACCGCATTCAACATCTGGTATGTGATGCTGGCGTTGCTCGCCGTGATCTGGCTGCGCGACATGTGGACGAACGTGTCCCAGGTGCAGCCGATCCCGTACAGCGAGTTTCTTCATCACGTGAAGGCGGGAGAGCTCGAGGAAATCGCCATCTCGAAGAACACCATCCAGGGCAAGCTGAAGAAGCCGACCCCCGACGGGCGCACGCGCATCGTCACCACCCGGGTCGATCCCCAGCTCGCGCGCGACCTGTCGCAGTACGACGTGAAGTTCACGGGCGTGGTCGAGAACACGTTCTTGCGCGATCTGCTGGGGTGGATCGTTCCGGCGCTGGTGTTCTTCGGCGTCTGGATGTTCCTGGCGAAGCGGATCGGCGAACAGGGCGGCATGGGCGGCGGCCTGATGTCGATCGGCAAGAGCAAGGCGAAGGTGTACGTGGAGAACGACACCAAAGTCTCTTTTGCCGATGTTGCCGGCGTGGACGAGGCGAAACAGGAGCTGGCGGAGGTCGTCGATTTCCTCAAGGACCCGCGCAGCCACGGCCGTCTAGGCGGCCGCCTGCCCAAGGGCGTGCTGCTGGTCGGTCCGCCCGGCACCGGCAAGACGCTGCTTGCGCGCGCTGTGGCGGGCGAGGCGGGGGTGCCATTCTTCTCGATCAGCGGCTCGGAATTCGTCGAAATGTTCGTCGGCGTCGGGGCGGCGCGCGTGCGGAACCTGTTCGAGCAGGCGCGCAAGAAGGCGCCGGCGATCATCTTCATCGACGAGCTGGACGCGCTCGGCCGCGCGCGCGGCGCCTTCCCCGGCATGGGCGGCCACGACGAGAAGGAGCAGACGCTCAACCAGCTGCTGGTCGAGCTGGACGGCTTCGACCCCTCGAGCGGCCTGGTCATCATCGCCGCGACCAACCGGCCGGAGGTTCTTGATCCCGCGCTGCTGCGCGCGGGGCGCTTCGATCGACAGGTGCTGGTCGACCGCCCCGACCGCGTCGGGCGCGCGCAGATCCTGCGCGTGCACCTGCGCCGGATCCGGCTCGCCGAGGGCACGGAAGTGGAGAAGATCGCCGCGCTGACGCCGGGGTTCTCGGGCGCGGACCTGGAGAACCTGGTGAACGAGGCGGCGCTGGTCGCCACGCGGCGCGACGCCGAGGCGGTGACGCTCGACGACTTCACCCTCGCGGTGGAGCGCATCGTCGCCGGGCTGGAGAAGAAGAACCGCCTGCTCAACGCCGCCGAGCGCGTCGTCGTCGCCTACCACGAGATGGGCCACGCGCTGGTCGCGATGGCGCTGCCGGGCTCGGACGCCGTGCACAAGGTGTCGATTATCCCGCGCGGCGTGGGGGCGCTCGGCTACACCATCCAGCGCCCGACCGAAGACCGCTTCCTGATGACGCGCGAGGAGCTCGAGAACAAGATGGCCGTCCTGCTCGGCGGCCGCGCCGCCGAGCAGCTCGCGTTTTCGCGCGTCTCGACCGGCGCGGCAGACGACCTGGCGAAGGTCTCCGCCATCGCGCGCTCGATGGTCACGCAGTACGGCATGCACGAAGCGCTCGCCAATCTGTCGCTCGAGCGGCAGCCGGCTCAGTTTCTGCCCGTGCCGGAGCCGGCCGGCGCCCGCGGCTACAGCGAGCACACGGCGCGCAAGGTCGACGACGCGGTGCAGGAGATCGTCGGCGGCGCGTTCCAACGCGCGCTCGGCCTGCTCACGCGCAACAGCGACGCGCTCGACCACGCGGCCGGGCTGCTGCTCGAACGCGAGACGCTCGCCGAGGCCGAGCTGCTCGAGATCAAGCGTCGCATCCAGCCCGAGCCCCGAGCCGGCCAGGAGATTGATGAACTTCGGCCTGCCTCGGGCGCGAGCGCTTAGGCGGGCGGCATGAAGCGTGCGGCGTGGGCATGGACTGCGCTGGCCGTGCTCGCGATTGCGGCGGGCTCCTACGGCCTGTACCTCTGGCTGCAGCCGGCGCCGCTGCCCGCGCAGGTTCTCTACGGCAACGGCCACGTGGAGGGGACGGAAGTTCGCGTCGCGGCCGAAACCGGGGGCCGCGTCGTCGAGAACCTGATGGTCGAGGGCCGCACGGTCAAACGCGGCGACCTCCTGCTGCGGGTCGATGACACCGACATAACCTTGCGCAAGGCGGGAGCGGAGGCCGAAATCGCGTCCCTTCGCAGCCAGCGCGACGCGGGCGAGGCGGAACTGCGGCTCTGGCGCCATCACCGGGAGACGGCCCAAGCCGAGCTCGCGCGCATCCGCAAGCTCAGGCGGCAGGGCGTGGCCACGGTCGAACGGCTCGACCAGGCCGCGAACGCCGCCGAGGAGGCGGGAGGCCGCGCCGCCGCCTTGCAGGCGCTCGTCGCCTCGCTCGATGCGCGCACGGCGGCGGCCCGGCGGCAGCTCGACCTGGTGGCTTTCCAGCTGGAAAAGACGCGCCTCGTCGCGCCGCTCGACGCCACCGTGCTGGTCAAGGCCGCGGAAGCCGGCGAGTTTCTCCGGCCCGGCAGCACGGTCGCGGTACTCGTCGATCTGTCGAAGATCGAGCTCAAGGTCTACCTGCCGGAACGGGAGATCGGCAAGCTGAAGCTCGACGCGCCGGCGCGCGTGCGCGTCGACGCGTTCCCGCATCGCCTGTTCGAGGCCAGGGTCGAACGCGTTGACCAGGAAGCGCAGTTCACGCCGCGCGACATCCACATGCCGCAGGAGCGCACCCGGATGGTCTTCGGTGTCACGTTGGCGGTCGACAACCGCGACCGGCTGCTCAAGCCGGGGATGCCGGCGGATGCCTGGATCCTGTGGCAGCCGCAGGCGGGCTGGCCCGCCCGCCTGTTCGTTCCGGAATAGGCGCGGCGGCGATGGCCCACGACGGCCCTGTCATAGAGGCCCGGCAGCTCGGCCGGCGCTTCGGGCGCAAGCGCGCGGTCGATCGGGTCGATCTGAGCGTCGGGCGCAGCGAGCTCGTCGGACTGGTCGGCCCCGACGGCGCCGGCAAGACCACGCTGCTGCAGCTCTTCGCCTCGCTTCTCGATCCCGGCGAGGGCCGCTGCAGCGTGCTCGGGTTCGACTCGGTGCGCGAGTCGGCTGCGGTCACCGCCCGCATCGGCTACATGCCGCAGGGCTTCACGCTCTACGGACGGCTCACGGTCGACGAGAACCTGGCGTTCGCCGCGAAGGTGCGCGACGTCGGCCCCGCGGAGTTCGCCGCGCGCCGCGACCGGCTGCTCGCCATGGCGGGTCTTGCGCGCTTCGCCGGCCGCCGCGAGGACCAGCTTTCGGGCGGCATGCGCAAGAAGCTCGCCCTGTGCACCAACCTGGTCCACGAGCCGCCGCTGCTGCTGCTCGACGAGCCCGGGCTCGGGGTCGATCCGCTTTCGCGGCGCGAGCTGTGGCGCATGCTCGAGGATTTCCGCCGCCGCGGCGCGACGATCGTGTTCAGCACCTCGTACATGGACGAGGCGGAGCGCTGCGACCGCGTCGCGTTTCTCGACGCGGGACGCGTGATCGCGCTCGGCAGCCCCGCCGAGCTGCGCGCCCGGGCCCAAGGACGCGTCTACCGCGTGGCCTCGCGCGAGCCCGCGGCGGCAGAGGCGCTGTTGCGCGGGCGCAGCGAGATCATCGGCATTGAATGGCAGGCGGACGCGCTGCGATTCATCGTGCGGACTCCGGGCGAGCTCGCGCCGCCGTTGCGCCAGGAACTTGCGCGGCTCGGGCGCCTCGAGCCGGCGGTCCCCTCGCTCGAGGACGTCTACGCCATACTCGGCGCCGGCGCGGCCGCGACCCGGGCGGAAACGGCAGCGCCGGAGCGCGTTCTTCCATTCGCCGCGGGGAGCGGGGACGACGCGATCGACACGCGAGACCTGACGCGCCGCTTCGACGGCTTCATCGCCGTCGACGGCGTGTCGTTCGCGGTACGGCGTGGCGAGATTTTCGGCCTGCTCGGCGCGAACGGCGCCGGCAAGACGACGCTGATCCGGATCTTGTGCGGGCTACTCGCGCCCTCGAGCGGCGGCGCGCGCGTCGCCGGGGTCGACGTCGGCGCGACGCCGCGCCGTCTGCGCCGGCACATCGGCTACATGTCGCAGCGCTTCTCGCTCTATCCGGACCTCACCGTGGGCGAAAACCTCGCGTTTTTCGCCAGCGCCTACGGCATCGCCGGGCCGAAGGCGAGGGCCGCGATCGGCTGGGCCAGGGAGGCGGTCGGCTTGGACGCCCCGAGGGACGAGCTGGTGGCCCGCCTCTCCGGCGCGCTGAGGCAGCGGCTCGCGCTCGCCTGCAGCATCCTGCACCGGCCGGCCGTGCTGTTCCTCGACGAGCCGACCTCGGGCGTCGACCCGCTGTCGCGGTTCCGCTTCTGGCGGGTCGTCAATGCGCTCGCGGCGGCCGGCGCGGCGATCCTCGTCACCACGCACTATCTCGACGAAGCCGTGTACTGCAAGCGGCTCGGGCTCATGCATCGGGGGCGGCTGATCGCGGCCGGCGACCTCCCAAGTCTTCGCGCGGGCCTTCCCGCGGCCGCGACGGCAACGGTCGAAGACCTGTTCGTCGCCTATCTCGAACGCGAAGGCGCGCGATGAAGTTGAGCCGCGTCCTCGCCGTGATGGAGAAGGAAACCAAGGACATCGTGCGCGATCCGATCACCGTCGCGGTGGCGCTGCTCATGCCGCTGGTGATGCTGTTTCTGTTCGGCTACGCGATCTCGCTCGACCTCGACAACGTGCCGCTCGGCGTGCGCGACGAGGACCGGTCCGCGGCGAGCCGCGCCCTCGTCGACCGGTTCGTGCAGAGCGGCTATTTCCGTCTCGAGGCCGATTACCGCTCCGCGCGCGAGGTCGACACGGCGATGCAGCGCGGCGACGTCGACCTGGTGCTGGCAATCCCGCGCGCCTTCTCGGAGCGTCTGGCGCGCGGCGAAAGCGCGCCGGTGCAGGTGCTTGTCGACGGCACGTACTCGGCCACCGCCAACCTGGTTGCGGGCTACGCCGCCGCGATCGTTTCCGGGTTCGGGCGTGATTCCCGCCCCCCGCCCGTACGCGCCGAGGTGCGCGTCTGGTACAACCCGTCGCTGCGCAGCGCCGCCTACGTCGTGCCCGGCCTTTTCGGCGTCATCCTGATGGCGTTTCCGCCGCTGCTGACCGCGCTCGCGGTCACCCGGGAGAAGGAGACCGGCTCGATCCAGCAGGTCTTCGCCTCGCCCTTGACGCCGGCCGAGTTCCTTGCCGGCAAGCTCGTGCCGTACGGAGTGATCGCCTTCGCCGAGATCGTGATGGTCATCGGCGTCGGCTTCGTGTGGTTCGCGGTGCCGCTGCGCGGCAGCCTCGCGCTTCTGCTCGCGGTAGGCCTGGTCTACGTGTTCTGCACGGTCGGGATCGGGCTGCTGGTCTCGACCGTCACCCGCAGCCAGCTGCTTGCCATGCTGCTTGCCGTCATCATCACCATGATGCCGTCGTTCCTGTTCTCGGGGTTCCTGTTCCCCATTTTCACCATGTCGTACGCGCTGCAGCTCTATACCCGGATCTTCCCCGCCCGGTACTTCGTCGATCTGTCGCGCGGCATCGTGCTCAAGGGGGCGGGGTTGCCGGAGCTGTGGCCGACCGTCGTGCTCCTGCTCGCCTACACCGCGGCGATCTTCGCGCTGGCGGCGTGGCGCTTCAGGAAGAAGGTCGCGTGATGCCGGTGCGACTGTTCGGTCTGCTGCGCAAGGAGATGGTCCAGTTCCTGCGCGACCGCGTGATGCTGATCCTGGTGCTGTGGCTCTACACGGGCGAGGTGATCGTATGCGCGCTGGCGCTGCACTTCGAAATCGCGAACCTGCCGCTCGCCGTGGTCGACCTCGACCGGACCCCGGCGAGCCGCAGGCTCGTCGAAGGCTTCTTCGCCGGCGGCACTTTCACATCGGCCGGCCGCCCGTCGATGCGGCAGGCGACCGCATGGCTCCAGAGCGGCCGCGCGCGCGCCGCCCTGGTCGTTCCGGAGGGCTTTCAGCGCCGGCTGGCGCGCGGCGAGACGGCCGGGGTCCAGCTGCTGCTGGACGGCACCAATTCGAACGTCGCCGCGCAGGCGCGCAGCTACGCGCTGCAGATCCTCGGCCGGTACAGGCCGTCTGCGGACGTCGTGCCGGTCGCCCACGCCGGCGGCGCGCAGCCGGTCGTGCGCGTCTGGTACAACCCGGATCAGAGCTATACCTCCTTCATCGTGCTGTCGATGGTCGCGCTCGCGGCGCTGCTGGTCGGCGTGTTTCACCCGGCGGCCTCGATCGTGCGCGAAAAGGAGGCCGGCACGATCGAGCAGCTTCGGGTGACGCCGATCGGCACCGCGGAGCTGTTCGCGGCCAAGGTCGTGCCGACGCTCGCGATCGGCCTGCTGTCGGTCTTTCCGAGCCTGCTGATCGCGTGGTGGTTCGGCGTGCCGTTGCGCGGCAGCCTGCTGCTGTTTCTCGGCTTCACCGCGCTGTTCCTTCTCAGCGCGGTCGCCATCGGGGTGCTGGTCGCCGCAGTAAGCGCGACGCTGCAGCAGGCGCTGCTGCTGAGCTTCTTCGGCCTGTTTCCGATGATGTTCCTCTCCGGCACCATCGTGCCGGTCGAAAGCATGCCGCCGGTGCTGCAGGCGGTTTCCCTGGCCAGCCCGGTACGCCACTATCTCGACGCGATGCTCGGCCTGTTTCTCAAGGGTTCCGGGTTCGACGTGCTCTGGCCGCACGCCGCCGTTCTGCTGGCGATCGGCGTTCCGTTGTTCGCCGCGGCCGCCAGCCTCTTCCGGCGCTCGTAACGGCTCGGAGCTTGACCTTACCATGGTAGTAAGGTGCACTCTGCAAAAAGGATGAAGCCATGCGTGACGACAGCTACGACAGCATCCAGGTAGTCGGGGCGGGGCCCGCGGGCCTTGCCGCCGCGGTCACGCTTGCGCGCGCGGGACGGCGCGTCATCGTGCACGAAGCGCAGCGCGAGGTGGGGCATCGTTTCCAGGGTGATTTCCAGGGGCTCGAGAACTGGTCCAGCGGGCGCGACGCGCTGGCCGGATTGCGCGAGCTGGGGATAAGCACGGAGTTTTCCGCGTTGCCGTGCGACCGCGGCACCGCCTACGACGCGTGGGACCGGGCTTATGCGATGCGCAGCGCCGCGCCGCTGTTCTACATGGTCGAGCGCGGGCCGGGCCAAGGCACGCTCGATGCGGCGCTCCTCGCTCAGGCGCTGTCGCTCGGCGTCGATGTGCGCTTCGGCAGCCGCGTGGAGCGGCTCGAAGGCGAGGGCATCCTCGCGGTCGGTCCGAAGGCCGCCGACGCGATTGCGGTCGGATATCATTTCGAAACCGACATGCCCGAGGGCTTCTGGCTGGTGCTGGACGACGATGTCGCACCCGGCGGCTATGCCTACCTCCTGGTGATGAGCGGCCGCGGCACGGTGAAGAGCTGCATGTTCCGCGGCTTCAAGGACGAGCGGACGTACGTCGAGCGTACGGTCGAGCGCTTCCGGCGCCTTGCCGGCCTGCGCATGCGCAACGAGCGTTTTCACGGCGGGGTGGGAAACTTTCGCGTGCCGGCCAGTGCGGTTTCCGGGGCGCATCCGATCGCCGGCGAGCAGGCGGGGTTCCAGGACGCGCTCGCGGGCTTCGGCATGCGCTACGCGATCGAGTCCGGCGTTCTGGCTGCGCGCGCGCTGATCGGCGGCACATCCTACGAGGCCGCATGGCGCGAGCGGCTCAAGCCCGCGGTGGAGAGCTCGGTGGTCAATCGGGCCATCTATAGCATGCTCGGAAACCGGGGCTACGCCTGGCTGCTGCGCAGCCAGGCGTGGATCGGGGACACGCGTGGCTTTCTGCGCTGGCTCTATGGTCCGGGACGGGTGCGCAGCTTGCTTCTTCCCTGGGCGCGGCGGCGCTACGCAAGCGCGCGCCGTGACGTGAGCTGCAATCACGTCCACTGCCGCTGCGTGTGGTGCCGTTGCGGAATCGCCGGATGAACCGGCTCGGCGACTCGCTGTCGAACGGGACGACGAATTTTTCCATTCATTTAATTCACTTATCGGGAACGATCTCATGACATACCATTTTTCAAAGATCTCCAATCTTTCATTCGACGCGGCCGTACAGAAGGTGACCGAGGATCTCAAAAATGAGGGCTTCGGCATCCTGACCGAAATCGACGTCGGCGAAACGCTGAAGAAGAAGCTCAACGTCGATTTCCGCAGGTACCGCATCCTCGGCGCCTGCAATCCGCCGATCGCCTACCAGGCGCTGCAGGCCGAGGACAAGATCGGCACCATGCTTCCCTGCAACGTCATCGTCCAGGAAACGGCCGACGGGAAGGTGGAGGTCTCGGCGGTCGATCCGGTGGCTTCGATGATGGCGATCGAGAATCCCGCGCTTGCGGCGATTGCCGAGCAGGTGCGAGGCAAGCTTAAGGGCGTCGTCGAGCGTTTCTAGCGACTCACCCGCGCCGGCTTTGACCTGCATCAAAGCCCCGGGCGTACGTAGGCCGATCATTGGTCCAGCGGCCGTGGCCTGAAGCGAGCGGTGGTGTTGCCTGGCGGTGATCATGAGACTGCGGCAACGTTGCAGGGCTGGTCACAGATCGTTCCTTCCGTCGCGCTGCCGCGACTTTCCGATTGAAGCTTGCGTGTCCGGCCTGCTGCGCGCGCCGGACCGCCGTCAACAAGGAGCTGCAAATGTGGGGCTACATGGGTGATGGGGGCTGGGGCTACGGCTGGGGGCTGCTCGGCATGACGCACATGGTGCTGTGGTGGATCCTGCTGATCCTCGGCATCGTGGTGCTGGCGAAATGGCTGCTGGGAGGGAAATCGGAAGCAAAGCAGTCTCCTCATCAACGCGCGCTGGAGGTCCTGGCCGAGCGCTACGCGCGCGGCGAGATCAACAAGGACGAATTCGAAGCCAAGAGGCGCGACCTGAATGGCTGAGCCGCGCATCGTCGTGCCGCCGCAGCCGCGTCCGGCGTGGTACGCGCGTCTGATCCTCGCGCTGCAGAGGCGCAAGTACGGCCGCGAGCTCGAGCCCGCCCGGCTGTGGAGCAAGATGCCGCGCGCTTTCCTCATGCTGACGCTGCTCTATCGCGCGCTCGACCGGTCCGCGTCGCCGATCGACGCGGGGCTGCGCGCGCTCGTCCAGGTGCGGGTGTCGCAGATCAACTGGTGCGCATTCTGCGTCGACCTGAACGGGGCCGCGGCGCTCGAGCGCTTCGTAGCGCCGGAAAAGCTCGCCGCGCTGGGCGAGTTCGAGCGCTCGCCTCTCTATGTGGAGCGGGAGCGTGCCGCGCTCGCGTTTGCAGAGGGCATGACCGACCCGGCGCGCGGCGTAGGCGAGGCGTTGTTCGCGCGCCTTCGCGGCCAGTTCACGGAACCGGCGATTCTCGAGCTTACGGCGCTGATCGCATTCCAGAACCTGTCGAGCAAGTTCAACGCGGCGCTCGCGGTGCCGGCGCAGGGATTCTGCGCGCCGCGGCCTGCCGCACCCAACCGCAGCAAGGGAATTTCGATGAAAGTGGAGGACGTATGAACGGTTACGCGGTCGCGGCAAGGCCGGTCGGGTTCGGAGCGCTCGCCTTTCTCGGGCTGATGGGGGCCTACTTCGGCATCCTGACGCTGGTCTCGGGCTGGCGCTTCACGCTCGACCAGTTCTCGGACTTCTGGTACTACATCGTGCCGCTGGGGGCAGGGTTCGGCATCCAGATCGCGCTGTTCGTCTACCTCAAGCATGTGCTCCGAGGCCACCACGGCGGCGGCGTGGTCGCGGCGACGGGAACGACGTCGACCGCGGCGATGATCTCGTGCTGCGCGCACTACCTGGTCAACGTGGCGCCCGTCATCGGCGCGACCGGCGTGGTGGCGCTGCTCGCGCAATACCAGGTTCAATTCTTCTGGGTCGGCCTCGCGTTCAACGTGGCCGGCATCGTCTACATCGGCCGCAAGGTCCTACTCGCACGGAGACACGCATGAATGCAGCAAAGATGTTGTCGCTTTCAACGATCCTGAGCTTCGCCCTGGCGTCGGCGGCGGCGGTTGCCGCGAAACCGCTCGAACGCGTGACCAGCACCGCGGGCAGCGTGACGGTCGCGGTGCAGCCGGTAGATTTGTCGCCAAGCGCCAAATCATGGAATTTCGATGTCACGCTGAGCACGCACGTCTCTCCGCTCGAGCAGGATCTCACCAGGGTTTCGGTCCTGGTCGACCCAAGCGGCACGCAGTACGCGCCGACCGCGTGGAAGGGCGACCCGCCGGGCGGCCACCACCGCAAGGGGGTGCTGGAGTTCGCGCCGGTGAGCGGGAGCCCGGCCTATGTCCAGTTGCAGATCAAGGGCGTGGGAACTACCCCGGAAGTGAGAACCTTCCGATGGCAGCTGCGCTGAACCCGGTGCCGCCCGATAACGCGCGCTGCGACTGCCGCGGCCGGCCGATGGGCGAGCTCGTGCCCATAGGCGATGCGGCCGCGACCCTGGCCGAAGCGCTGGTGGAAGCGCTCGACCTGCGCGAGCACGAAACGGGCCAGCACTCCAGGCGCGTCGCGTGCCACACGCTGGTGCTCGCGCGGCGCGCGCGGTCCGACCCGGCCTGGCTGCGGCAGGTGTACTGGGGTTCGCTGTTGCACGACATCGGCAAGGTCGGCCTGTCCGACGCGGTCCTGCTCAAGCACGGCCGGCTGAACCGGCGCGAGTGGGCGGAAATGCGCACCCATCCGCAAAAGGGCTTCCGGATTCTGTCCCGGGTGCCGGGCCTCGGCGAGGCTGCGGATATCGTCTACAGCCATGAGGAGCGCTTCGACGGCAGCGGCTATCCGCGCGGCCTCGCCGGCGCGCAGATTCCGCTGGCCGCGCGCCTGTTCGCGGTGATCGATACGCTCGACGCGATCACCTCGGACCGGCCCTACCGGCGCGCGATGACTTTCGATACCGCGCGCGACGAGATCGTGCGGCTGGGCGGGACCCAGTTCGACCCTCTCGCGGTAGCGACCTTCCTCTCCGAGGAGGCAATCTTGCGCCAGATGGTGGCGCTCAAGTGCGTGACGGTGGACCCCGGTCCGATTCACGCTGAAGAATTTGCGACGTGATATCGCAAAGGAGATTCATCATGAAGATTCAAGGCACGATTGCACGCAAGACCCTGATCGCCCTGATCGCGAGCATCGGCTTGGCGGCCGCCGCGACTCCGGCCTTCGCGGATACCTCGACCGACAATCCGGCGATGATGGGCGGGTACGGCCCGGATTACGGCATGGGACCGGGAATGATGGGCGGCTACGGCATGGGCCCCGGCGTGATGGGAGGCTATGGCATGGGCCCCGCGATGATGGGCGGCTACGGCCAAGGCTACGGCATGGGACCGGGGATGATGGGCGGTTGCGGCGGCGGCTACGGCTACAACGCGCTCAACCTGAGCGACGCCCAGCGCGACAAGATCGCCAAGATCCAGGAAGAGGCCGGACGCTCGCAATGGGAGATCATGAGCAAGATGCGCGAGGCGGCCATCCAGGGCACGGTGGAGGCGCAAAAGAAGATCGACGCCGTACTGACCAAGGAACAGCGCGAACAGCTCAATCGCGGCTGGGGCGCGCCGCGGTAATGCGCCTGTTCGAGGCATAGCAGCGCGCACGCCGATCATGTGCCACATCATCCTGATCGGCCTGCCGCTGCTCGCGCTGTCGGCGTTCTGGTTCCTTCCTCTGGCGCTCGCGCTGCCGACTTTCGTCGTCCTCATCGCCGCCACGATTCTGTTCTACTTCTATTTGATGAAGGCTACGCGCCGGCCGGTAATGACCGGCCTGGAAGGCATGGCGCACGCGCTTGGCCGGGTGCGCAGCCTGCAGGGCGACAACGCCGCGGTCTGGGTGAACAGCGAGCTGTGGCTGGCGCAGACCGGGGAAGAGCTGCACGTAGGCGACCAGGTACAGGTCGTAGGCATCGAAGGGCTGCGGCTCCGGGTCCGCAAGTTCGTCCCGGGCGCCGAGGAGGTACCCGATGCAAAATGCCACGGCTGAATGTCCCTAAATTGGAGAGCTATCGTGAACACACGTCGATTGCGTTTCATCGTGGCACTGGCGCTCGCAGGCGGCGTGGGCCTCGGCCTCGTCGTGTCGAACCCGGCGCAGTCGCAGGGCATGGGCCGGGGAATGATGGGCGGCGGGATGATGGGCGGCGGAATGATGGGCGGCTACGGTCCGCGCAACGAAGCGCCCGGCGAGGGCGGTGCGGCCAATCCGGGCTGGAGCAAGTTGAATTCCTATGTCCAGTCCAACGGGCTGGCGTGCATGAGCTGCCATACGTATTCGGGTAGAGGCACCGGCCCCGCCTTTATCGACGTGGCACACCGATTCGCGGGGCAGCCCGGCGCTGCATCCGAGCTCGCGAGCGCCATTCACAACGGCGTGGCCGGACAGTGGTCCGGCTATCCGCCGATGCCGGGCGGGCTGGCGACGACAAGGCAGGCCAGGACCTTGGCCGAGCTTATCCTTCACCTGGAACGCTGAAACCGGTGCGAAGGCGCTCAGTGCGTGGACGTGCACTGCATGTGCTTCGCGCCCTGGCAGTTGGCGACGATGAACGGGCTCCAGAGGGTCTTGATGTAGGCGACGATGTCGATCGCGTCGTCGCGGCTCAGGATTCCGCGCCAGGGCGGCATGCGGGAATCGGGCGCGGGCTTGTCGAGAATGAAGCTGACGAGCTGCGCGTCCTCGTGATGCCAGGCGTGCGCGCTGCTGTCGAGCGGCGGCGCGCCGCGGTCGCGATTCATCCAGTTGAACTCGCCCTGCCCGTTCGGGCCGTGGCAGCTGACGCAGTATTTCTGGTAGAGCGCTTTGCCGTGCTCTGGCTTGGCCGACGCAGTCAGGCCGCCCGACGAAGCACCGGGCCAGCTGAACAGGGCGACCACCAGGCCGACGATAGTAACCGCCCCCAGGACGAACGCCAGAGAGCCTTTCTTCGCCGTGGCGTGATTCGCCGGTGCCGGAGCGGCCGCCGCGCCGTCGCGATTGCGTTTTCGTTTAGACATGCACCGCATCTAGCCATAGTTCGCCGGCTTCGCGCTTGATTTAGGTCAAACGGCTTGGTGCTTGCGCCGGCGCATTATCCGCTTGACCTTCCCATATCGGGAAGGTTTAAGCTGGTCTTCGTTTGCAACCCGTCGTGGGAGAAGCGCCGTGATCGAACTGACCGTCAAGGACATGACCTGCAATCATTGCGTCGGCGCCGTCACCAAAGCCGTTAAATCGGTCGACCCGAGCGCGACCGTGAACGTCGACCTGCCGAGCAAGCGCGTGCAGGTTGACAGCCAAAGCAGCGCCGGCGCCTTTGCCAAGGCGCTGGGTGAGGCCGGCTATCCTGCCACGCCGGCAGCGTAGCCAATCGCTGGGAATTTATTCGGAAAAGGATGCGGCAATGGGCATGGGTTTCGGCGGTATGGGTTGGGGTTCGGGGTCGGGCGGCATGCTCGGCATTGTGCCGATGGTGCTGTGGTGGCTGCTGCTGATCGTTGGCGTCGCGCTGCTCGTCAAGTGGCTCCTCGGTGGCACGACGCGCGGACGGCGCACCGGCGCACGGGAGATCCTTGCCGAGCGCTACGCGCGCGGCGAGATCGAGCGCGAAGAATTCGAGAGCAGAACGCGTGATCTGAATGCCTAGGGCCATCGGCTATTGCGGTGGCGGCGGGCGCAGGCGCCAGTTGGAATCGGTTTGCCATGGCCTCCGCGCCTGAACTTTGCGCGCGCGGGCACCTCTAACCTGCCGATGCGAATCTGCTCAAAGACCCTGTGTTGGGGCTCCGTTTTTACCCGCTGGATGGCGGCTGCCGCCGTCCTGATCGCGCTCTGGATCGGATCTGCCGGGCTCGCGGGCGCGACCGTGGCGGCGGCACTGCCGGTGTCAGAGCCTCGCGCGGCGGCACAGGCGTACGCGGATTGCCATGCGGTCAAGACCGGTTGCGCGCGGCTCTGCGCCGGGTCTGCGATTGCGTCCGAATTATGGTTTTCGGTCCCGCCGCCGCCGTTCGGGCTTGCCGCGGCCGGCGCCGTGCGCGCGGCGCGGTATTCGCTGCCGCGCCGCGCCGCGCCCATGCCCCGGGAGCCCGTATTGCCTCGCACTTTCCCGCACCGACTCCGGCTGCGGCTCTGATCTGATTCCCTCATAGACGGGCTGTATTGGCGTGCCGCGAATCGCGGTGCTTAACTCCGCGGCCACCGGCTGCGGGCGTTACGGGGGTCATTGATGACGATAAATGGAGGGGCTATCACCGCGCTTCGCGTCGCGGCGGTCCTTGTCGCGGTTGCGGCCGCCGCACCGGCGCTCGCGACGGGCGACGCACGGCGCGGCGGGAACGTTTTTCAGGCCTGCGCCGCGTGCCATTCGCTCGAGCCCGGCCGTAACTACAGCGGTCCAAGCCTCTGGGGCCTGTGGGGGCGAAAGGCCGGCTCGCTTGCGAGCTTCGGCCGCTATTCCGAGGCGCTCAAGCGCTCGAACCTGACCTGGAACGAGGCGACGCTCGATCGTTGGCTGCTCGATCCGGCCGCGCTTGTTCCGGGCAACGCGATGACGTTCGCCGGCATCGGGGACGCTGCCGCGCGGGCCGATCTGATCGCCTTCCTGCGCACGGCCTCGGAAACAAAGAGCGCCTCGCGCGTCGCCCAGCGTCAGGCGAACGCAGATCTGAAATCGGCGCCGCCGCAGGCCCGGATCGCCGCGATACGCTACTGCAGCAAGACGCACGCCTATTTCGTCACCAATGGCGTCGGACGCGTGACGCCCTACTGGGAATTCAACCTGCGCTTCAAGTCCGACTCCAGCGACCGGGGCCCGCTTCCGGGCAGGCCGGTGCTGGTCGGGACCGGGATGCAGGGCGACAGGGCTCAGGCGGTGTTTGCGGATCCGGGAGAATTTTCCGCCTTTATCAAGGACGATTGCTGAGTGTTTTCGGACTCGCTGTCGGATCCGGATAGACAAGGAGCATCTTTATGACCGTTTGGAGCAATATGACCAAGAACATGCTTGCATTCGCCGGCGCCGCCGTGCTGGCGCTCGGCACGACGCAGGTACGCGCGGAGACGGTTCTTCCGCATATGCACGGCCTATCCTTTTCAGCCGACGGCAAGAGCCTGCTCGCCGCGGTGCACGTCGGCGTGGCCGTGTACCGCGACGGGCGCTGGTCGCGCGCGCCGGGGCCGGCGCACGATTTCATGGGTTTCGCGGTCGCGCGCGCGGCGATCTACTCAAGCGGCCATCCGGCGCCCGGCTCGGCGCTGCGCAATCCGCTCGGCCTGGTCAAGAGCACCGACGGAGGCGCGAGCTGGCACGGGCTCGGCCTGAGCGGCGAGGCCGACTTTCATGCCATGGCGGTGGGGTACGGAACGAACGCCGTATACGTCGTCGCCGGCAGGCCGAATGCCGCAATGCCTCAACCCGGCCTTTACTACACGCTCGACGACGCCGCGAGCTGGACGCGCAGCGACGCGCGCGGCATCGAGGCGCGCATTCTCGCGCTCGCGGTGCATCCGAGCGACCCCGCGACGGTGGCGCTCGGGACCGAGCGCGGGCTTTACCTGTCGCGCGATTACGGCAAGACCTTCCGCCGCTCGGGCGCGGAGCAGCCGGTAACGGCGGTGCTGTTCCTGCACGACGGCAAGCACCTCCTGTATGCGAAATACCGCAGCCCCGTTCTTCTCAGCCTGCCGCTCGACGGCGCCGCCAGAGCGGCGGGCGACCTGCCGCCGCTCGGCGACGACGCGGTGGCGTACCTCGCCCAAAACCCGGTGAATCCCCGGGAAATCGCGTTCGCGACCTATCAGCGCGACGTCTATCTGTCGCGCGACGCGGGTGCGGCCTGGAGCGCGATCGCCAGGCAGGGCAAGGCGCCGTGACGCGGGCCGCCGCGCGCTGGCTTTTCGCGCTCGCGCTGGGCGCTACTGCCGGGACGGCCGCCGCGGCCGATCCGGGCGAGCTGCTCGATCCGGAGAAGGCATTCCGGATTTCCGTGCTGCCGGTCGATCCGCGAACGGTCGAGGTCGAATTCCGGATCGCGGACGGGTACTACATGTACCGCGACCGGTTCAGTTTCGCGACGGAGTCCGGCAAGCTGCTCGCCGACGTCGAGATTCCGCGCGGCAAGGTGAAGCGCGATCCGTTCTTCGGCCCTACCGAGACGTTCCGGCACCTGGTCCGGATCCGCGTTCCGCTCAGCGCCGGCGACATCGAGCAGGGCAGCGTCAGGCTGAAAGTGACCTCGCAGGGATGCGCCGACGCCGGCGTGTGCTACACGCCGCTGGAGCAGCATGTGGCGGTGAAATTGCCCGCTCGCGGCAGCGCGGCCGGCCGATGAAGACTCGCGTGAAACAACTCTTCACCGGCGCGCTGCTGGTTCTTTTCGCGTCTGGCGCGCTGGCCGGCGAGGCGACCTCCGTCGTCGCCGGAAACGTGTTCGGCGCAAAAAGCCGCCGCGACCCGACCGAGGATCGCCTGCGCAAGCTCCCGGCGGTGCAGTGGAACGATCTGCCGTTCGCCTACGCGCTGACCACGGTGCGCGGCAACGGCCGGCGCAAGATCGCCGTGTTCTCGGACCCGAACTGCCCGTACTGCAAGCGCTTCGAGCAGACCCTGGCGAAGCTCGACGACATCACGGTGTATGTTTTCCTCTATCCGGTAATCAAGCCCGCCTCGGTGCCGCTGTCGAAGTCGGTCTGGTGCTCGAGGGATCGCGACCGGGCGTGGCACGACCTCATGCTGCGCGGGATCGCGCCCGCCGCGCCGACCGACTGCGACACGCCGGTGGAGAAGCTGGTCGCGCTCGGTCATCGCCTCGGCGCGCGCTCGACCCCGACCTGGTTCCTGCAGGACGGCGTTCGCCACAGCGGCGCGATGCGGCTCGAGGACATCCGGCAATTGCTCGACAGGACCTCGCGATGAAATCGCGGGTTGCACGATGAGCACAGGGCCTCAATTCGCGCAAGTGAAGACGCGCGGCCGTTCCGCGTTTCTGATTCCGCTGTTCGTTTTCGTCGCGCTTACCGTCCTGTTCGCGGTCGGCCTCGGGCTCGACCCCAGGCTGGTGCCTTCGCCGCTCATCGGCAAGCCAGTGCCGCAGTTCGACCTGCCACCGGTGAAGGGGCGCCCGCCGGGATCGGGGCTCGCCACGCGCGACCTCAAGGGCGAGGTGGCGCTGGTGAATGTATTTGCATCGTGGTGCACGGCGTGCCGGGAAGAGCACCCGCTGCTGATGCGCATGGCGCGCGACAAGGTGGTTCCGATCCACGGCCTGAACTACAAGGACCGGCCAGAGGACGCCGAGCGCTGGCTTGCGCAGCTCGGCGATCCCTACCATCGCGTCGGCGCCGACCTGAACGGGCGCGTGGCGATAGACTGGGGCGTGTACGGCGTGCCCGAGACCTTCGTCATCGACCGCGAGGGGCGCATTGCCTACAAGCAGATCGGTGCGCTGACCCCCAAGGCGCTCGAGGAGACAATCTTGCCGCTGATCGAAAAACTTCGGAAGTGACGCATGACCGATCGCGCGCCTGAGCTGGCACCAAAACCGGGGTCCGGGCGGATGCGCCTGGCGCTCGCGCTTCTCGGCGCCGCGGTCCTGGTCGCTTCGGCGGCGGGGATTTACTTCTCGACGGGCGAGACCTCTCCGGCCACCAAGGGCGAGTTGTTCACCCAGCCCCGGGCACCGAAGCCGCTGCCGGAGATCCGGTTCCAGGACGAGACGGGGCGCGCGCTGACGCTCGCCGACTTCAAGGGCAGGGTCGTCCTGCTCAACGTCTGGGCGACCTGGTGCACCCCGTGCCGCGAGGAAATGCCCGCGCTCGACCGGCTGCAGGCGAAGCTCGGCGGCCCGGGTTTCGAGGTCGTGACGCTGTCGATCGACCGCGAAGGAATCGCGGCCGTGAAGCGCTTTTTCTCCGACGTGGGAGTGCGCGCGCTCAAGCTGTATAACGACCCCTCGGGCGACGCCGCCAACAAGCTCGGAACGATCGGCATTCCCACCACGATTCTGGTCGATCGCAGCGGGCGCGAAATCGGGCGCCGGGTCGGCCCGGCGCAGTGGGACGGCGCCGCGGCGGTCGACTATATTCGGACAAGGATCGAATGACTGCCATCTGGACGCGTAGACAGTTTCTCGGCCGCGGCGCCGCCGTGGCCGCGGCGCTGGCGCAGCCGATGTGGGTGCGCGGCGCACGCGCCGCCGAGCCCGACGTCGTCATCGAGCTTCGCGCCGAGCGACGCAGCACGCCGCTGTGGCAGGGCGCGCCGACCCGGGTGCTGCGCTATGGCGCCAGGGTGCTGGCCGGCCGGGCCGGCGCGCTGAGGCCCTCGGCCGGCGCGATCGGACCGACGCTCGAGCTTCGGCGCGGAGAGCGGGTGAGGATTCGTTTCCTCAACCGGCTGGACGCCCCGTCGATCGTGCATTGGCACGGGATGCTGGTACCGGAGCGCGACGACGGCCATCCGCGCTTCGCGGTCGGGCCGGGCGGGAAATATGAATACGAGTTCACGGTGCGCAATCCGGCCGGGACCTACCTCTACCATCCCCACCCGCACGGCATGACCGGCGCGCAGGTGTATTACGGTCTCGCCGGCCTCCTGATCGTGCGCGAAGCCGACGAGCCGTCGCGCGGCCTGCCCGGCCCCGAGCATGAGCTCGCGCTCGTGCTCCAGGACCGGCGCGTGGACACAGACAATCAACTGGTGTTTCAGCGCTCGATGATGGACGCCATGAGCGGAGTGCTGGGCGACACGATGCTGGTGAACGGCGTGCCGGACGCAGCATTCCAGGTCTCGCCGCGCGTGTATCGGCTGCGGCTGGCGAACGTCTCGAACGCGCGCATCTACAAGCTCGCCTGGTCCGACGGCCGCCCGATGCAGGTGATTGCGTCCGACAACGGCCTGCTGTCTTCGGCCGAGGGACCGATCGAGCTGCCCTACCTGACGCTCGCGCCGTTCGAGCGGGTCGAGCTGCTGGAGGACTTCGGCGCGCGCCGCTCGGGCGTGGAGGTCGCGCTCGAAAGCCGCGAATTTTCCTCGCTGTCGATGGACGGCATGATGCAGGAGATGATGGGCGGTGGGGGCATGAT